>Ga0098074_1000027_pt1 | contig 210988 bp, 195 predicted proteins | sample 32_taG_FD_75064 | JGI IMG/M metagenome (GOLD analysis project Ga0098074, IMG submission 75064) | Marine viral communities from the Gulf of Mexico - 32_GoM_OMZ_CsCl metaG | ecosystem: Environmental > Aquatic > Marine > Oceanic | place: Atlantic Ocean: Gulf of Mexico | collected 2015-07-12 | reverse complement strand
TCGATGCCGTCGCCGATTGCCTCGACGACCTTGCGCGCCTGCGCAGTCACGGGCGCTTCTGCGTCAAGGAACAACTTGTCACGGCGCGCGAATTGCTCGCGGGGCTCGGCGAGGCGCATAGCGCGCACAGCACCAGCCTGATGCTGCGCGACCGCGACGTAAACGCGCTGTTCGTCGACCTGACCGGCTGGGATCAGGAAGATCTTCGTACGCTCGACGAACGGATCGAAGAGGCGCTGGGCGACGTCGACCTGGCAACGACAATGCCGATCGTCACTGGCTATGCCGGGTGCCGCGGCGGGATGGTTCGCCGCTTTTCGCGTGGCTACACCGAAATGACCTTCTCGCGCATTGCGGTTCTGACCGGTGCGCGCGAGGCGATCATCCACAAGGAATTCCACCTGTCCAGCGCCGACCCCAAGCTTGTCGGCGAGGACAAGGCGCGCAAGATCGGTCGCACCAATTACGACGTCGCCGACCAGCTCGCCAATCTTGGCATGGAGGCGATCCATCCGGGGGCGGGCCGCGGGCTTCGACAGACCGACATTCCGCTGCGCGTCCGCAACACTTTTGATCGCGAAGATCCGGGCACGCTTGTGTCGGGGACCTACGTTTCCGACGTTCCGCGGGTCGAGATCGTGACCGGTATTCGCCACATGCAGGCGCTGCAATTCTTCGAACAGGATATGGTCGGGGTGAAGGGTTACGACTCTGCGATCCTCGACGTGCTGGCGCGGCACGGCCTGTGGATCGTCAGCAAATCGTCGAACGCGAATACGATCACCCATTATCTTTCGGCGAGCGCCGATGCGGTCAAAAAGGTCATTGCGGACCTCGAAAATGCCTATCCCGACGCGGCCATTTCGGCGCATCCGGTGGCGATGGTCTCCGTTATCGGCAGCGACATTTCGCGGCCCGGCCTTGTCCCCGACGCGCTTCGCGCACTTGAGGATGCGGGGATTTCCATGATCGCGATGCAACATCAGATTCGCAACGTCGACGTGCAGTTCATCGTCGAAGGCCGCAATTTCGAACGTGCCATTCGCGTGTTGCACAAGGCGCTGGTCGAAAGCGACGAACTGGCCGGGGAGGGGCGGCGCGCCGCCTGACGCGCCGCCGTAGCGGCCGATGCTCGCCATGATCCAATCCGTCCGCAGCCTGCTTATCGCGATTTTCGTGTTGATGGCAGGCAGCGGTTTCCTGTCCACGCTCGTCGGGCTGCGGCTCGAACGCGCGGGCAGCGGGACGATGGTGATCGGGCTCGTTGCGACCGCCTATTTTGGCGGGCTTGTGCTCGGGGCGTTGCGGGCAGGGGGCGTGGTCCGCCGGGTCGGGCATATTCGCGCCTTTGCGGCATTCGTCGCGCTCTTTTCGGCGAGCACGCTGATCTATGCGCTCGTACAGCAACCGCTGCTGTGGGGCGCACTTCGCTTCATCGACGGCGTGTGCGTCGCGGGCGTTTTCATCTGTGTCGAAAGTTGGCTCGGGGACCGCTCCGAACCCGAAACGCGCGGGACGATCCTCGCGCTCTATATGGTTGCGCTTTATGCGGGGCAGGCGCTTGGCCAATTGCTGCTCAACGTCGGCCGCGGCGATCCGGCGGTTCCGTTCGTCGTCGGCTCGATCCTCATTTCGCTGGCGATCATCCCCGTCTGTCTGACACGCAGCACCGCGCCGGTGCTGGGTGAAGCGGCGACATTGCCGCTACGGCGGTTGTTCGACGCTTCGCCATTGGGCGTAGCAGGTGCGGGGATCACGGGGCTCGTGCTCGGCGCCTTCTATGGACTTGCCGCAATCTATGCACGCCGTCTGGGGCTCGACCTCGGCGCCACGGCGACCTTCATGATGACCGTCATCCTTGGCGGGGTGGCGCTCCAATGGCCGCTCGGGTGGTTGTCGGACCGCTATGACCGGCGGCACGTCATCATCGGCTGCTTCGCCGCGACGCTGGCGGTCAGCGCAGCGCTCGCGATGCTCCCCGGTGGCGTTCTGCTTCTCGGGCTCGGCGCGGCGTTCGGGGGGTTGAGCTTTGCGCTCTATCCACTGTGCGTTGCGCACGTCAACGACCGTCTCCTCCCGTCGGAGCGCGTGACGGCGAGCAGCCAACTCGTCTTGCTCTATTCGGTCGGCGCGGCGCTTGGCCCGCTCGGTGCGGCGACGGCAATGACGCTGGCGGGGACCGCCGGATTGTTCCTGTTCATCGCGCTGTGCACAGCGCTGATGCTCGGCTTCGGCCTATTGAGGCTCGCGGCAAGCGCGCCCGTCCCCGCATCCGATCAGCAAGATTTCCAGATCCTGCCACGCACGACGCCCACCGCAGCGCTCCTCGATCCCGCTGGTGCTGACGAACCCGGTTCCACGGTACAGACTGAAAGCAGTTAGACATGGATGCTCAGACCAACGCCGCCGATATGCCGACGACCGGTCAATCGACCGACCCCGATACGCTCCGCCGCGCGATTACCGCGTCGGCGCTGGGCAATGCGACCGAATGGTTCGATTACGGCATTTATGCCTATGGTGTGACCTATATTTCGGCGGCGCTGTTTCCGGGAGACGTCGAGGAGGCGACGTTGTTCGCGCTCGCGACCTTTGCCATCTCCTTCCTCATCCGTCCGCTTGGCGGGCTGTTCTGGGGGCCGCTCGGCGACCGGATCGGGCGCAAGTCGGTTCTGGCAATCACCATCTTGCTGATGGCGGCGGCGACCCTCGGTGTCGGACTGGTTCCGTCCTATGACAGCATCGGCCTCTGGGCGCCTGCAATCCTGATTGTGTTACGCATAATTCAGGGCTTCTCGACCGGCGGCGAATATGGCGGCGCGGCGACCTTCATGGCTGAATATGCGCCTGACGACCGGCGCGGCTTTTTCGGCAGCTTCCTCGAATTCGGGACGCTCGCCGGATTTTCGCTCGGCGCGGCGTTGATGCTGGGCTTTTCGCTCATGCTCGGGGATGCGGCGATGCACGATTGGGGGTGGCGCATCCCGTTCCTCGTCGCCGCACCGCTCGGCCTCATCGGCATGTATCTGCGCGCGAAGATGGACGACACGCCAATCTTCGTCGAGGAAAGCGTCGTGGCGGAGGGCCGCGCGGCGCCGGGACTGGGCACGATCATACGCGATTATTGGCGCGCTCTGCTCGTGGTCGCGGGGCTCGTCGTTGCGCTCAACGTCGTCAACTACACGCTGCTCAGCTATATGCCGACCTATTTGCAGCGGCGCATCGGACTGACGCCTGATGAGGCGCTTGTCGTGCCGATCATCGGAATGCTCTTCATGATGGTCTTTCTGCCGATCGCCGGGGCGCTGTCCGACCGGGTGGGGCGCCGTCCGATGTGGCGCTGGTCGCTGATCGGTCTCTTCCTCTTCGCCGTGCCGCTCTACATGCTGATCGGTACCGGGTTGGCGGGTGCGGTTGCAGGCTTTATCCTTCTCGGCCTGCTCTATGTCCCGCAGCTTGCGACGATATCGGCAACCTTCCCGGCGATGTTCCCCACCGCGGTGCGCTTCGCCGGTTTTGCGATCGCCTACAACGTCTCGACGTCGCTCTTCGGCGGTACCGCGCCGGCGATCGGCAGCGCGCTGATCAGCGCGACGGGCGACCAACTGATGCCGGCCTATTATATGATGCTTGCATGCCTCGTCGGGCTGGCCGCCTTGCGTTTCATGCCCGAAACTGCCGGCCGGTCGCTGCGCGAAGATCCCTTCGCGCGCGGAACCTGAACCAAACGCGCGTCAGAAGGCCTTGGACGCCGATACAAAGGCGCGGAAGGCATTCTCGCCATGCGTCGTCTCGACCGGAACGCCCGCCTCGGCATTGACATAGATGCCGCCGAGCATGAAGCGCGCTCCTCCGCCCACCGACGCCAGCGCTTGGTTGCGCGCAATCCCCGCGGGATGTCCGTGCTGAAATGCCGCACCGCCGTCGATAAAGGTGAAAAATTCTACATGCTGGAACGGACCGAAATGTTCGCCTGGACGGAAGCCGATTTCGAGCGAGCCACCGAAGCCATGATCGCCCGTCAGCTCGTTAAAGTCGAAAGCCCGGCCGACCTGGCTGCCGCCGAGTGCAAATTCCTCGATGGAGAGCAACGGCGCCGACGATAATTGACCGGCTGCGAACGCGCGCAGGGTGAAGCGCGGGTCGAGCTGTTGCGATGCCTGCACGGTAAAGCTCACCTTGGTGAATTTTCCGCCTGCATCGGGGCGAGAGGCAAGCGGATCGCCGGGTTGGGTCGCCGCATCGAAATCGAGCCCCTGCGCCACCCAGAGTTCGCCGCTGAACGATCGCGCCGACGCGCTTGTAATGGCCATTCCAAAGCGCGCGACGCGAATGCGGTCACGCTGCAGGCGTGTGACGTCATGACGGCTGATACTGCGCCAGTCGCTTACGCCAAGCTTTGCGATGGCCGAAAATGCGCGGCTGCGAACGAGGGGGTAGCGTAGCTGGGCAGAGAGATGGGTCGAGCTTCCGTCGACGGGGATATTGTTGGCGCGCTGATATTGGTCGCCCTGCGATGCCGCCAGCTCCAGTACCAGCCCGTCGGCACCGATCGGGAAGGCATAGGCGGCTTGCCCATAGAGGTAGCGAAAGCCGTCGCCAGGAATAGCGAACGCATTGAGGCGAAGCTCGTCGCCCGTGGTCGCAAGCGAGGCAATGCCCAGCGAGGTATAAAAGCGCACGCGGGCGTCGGGGATCGTTCCGTGATTGTCGACATAGGCCAGCCCGCGGACTGCATTGCGGACGATGCGTATCGTCATCACATGGTCGGCGGGGCTGCCTTCGACGCGCGCGACACTGACGTCGGCGACCTGAAACCCCGGCAGGTCGCGCAGAAGTCCCAGCACGCGTTCTAGCGTTGCGGTGCGCAACGGACGATCGGCGGAGAGCGGGGCGGCAATTGCGTCGAGGCCGGACTGATGCCGGCCGGCGCCCTCGATTACGACCGCGCCGACCTGTCCCTCCACGACATCGATGCGCACGACGCCGCCGCGCACATTCTGTCGCGGCAACATGGCATAGGACAGTGGGTAGCCCGCCGCCTGGTATCGCGCCGTGATTCTGGCGGCTATTTCCTTCAGCCGCGCGTCGTCGACGACGGTGGCTAGATAAGGTTCATATTCGGCCGCGAGTTCGGCCGGAGTAAAAGCCGTGGCCCCACTGACGTGAACAGCGCCGAGGATAAAGCTTTCGCCGGTAGTCGCGCTTTCGGCGACGACGTTCAGGCTGGGCAAGGTCGCGGGATCGGCCGGCTTTTCGATCGGGGCGCGGGGAATCGTTCGTTCGATAGCCGAAGGTTCGACCGTCGATTGCGCATGGGCTGCTTCCGACACCATCAGGAACAGGCCCGACGCGGCCAGAAAACTTTGTCTCAAAACGGGACGGGACTTCATTCCGGACGCTCGCTTCGTGTCTGAAATCGGAAACAACGCCGCGCAGCTTGGCACACGATAGTTAACAAGCGGAAAAGCCTGAGGTTTGCGGCAAGGTTTGATTAACCAGTGCTGGCGATTTTTCGTTATCCCTGACGCGGTATCCCTGAAGCGGTGGAGTCAGCCGTTACGTGCTGCGAAATCTGGCATCGATCAATTGGGCGCGTCGGGCGCTGGTGCCAAAGCCAAACCGGGACCAAGTCATGCAACGCATCATCTTGTTCGTTATGTCAGCCTTTCTGGTTTTCGCGGTTCCCGCGACTGCAAAAGAGGTGTCGAGTGCCTGGACGGTCAGCGAAAAGACCGGCGATGTGCAGGTGCTGCGCGGCGGGTTGCAGCCGGTTTCGCTTCGAAGCGAAGGGACGCTGAAACCCGGCGATATTATCGCGACCGGCGCGACTGGCCGCGCCGTACTGACGCGGCAGGCCGATTATGTGATCGTAGCGCCGAACAGCCGGGTGAGCCTGCCTGCGGCGGATACGCCGGACGGCATGACGCGCTTTTTCCAACAGGTCGGAACGATGCTTTACAAGGTACGCCGGATGGGCGTGCCGCATTTCGAGGTTGAAACGCCGATGCTTGCGGCGGTCGTGAAGGGCACGACCTTTACCGTGATCGTCGATCGGGACCGCAGTGCGGTGCAAGTGACCGAAGGTAAGGTCGAGGTGACCGCCGTCACGGGGGGGATGAAACGCTTGGTGATGCCGGGCGAGACCGTATTCATTAATCGGGAAGATCCTTCGGACCTGGTGTTGGCGTCGACCGCGTCGGTGGGCATTGTCGGTGACGGTGACGGAGGTGTGCAGATCGACGGTTCGGCGCCGGAGCCGCTCACGAACGTCGTCACGCTGACCGGCGGCCTGGTCCAGGCGGCCGCGCCTGTGCAGGTCGCGGCGCTCGTTCCGCCCAGCACGACGGTTGACGTGCCTGCGGTCGCTGCGCCTGCCGGTCTGACGCCGACGACGCCGTCTGTGGCAACGCCAGCAGCGACCGTACCGGCAGTGACGACGCCGGCGGTCACGACGCCGACCGTCACCGTGCCCTCGACAACCACACCGGCGGTCACAGTCCCGGCGATCACGACGCCGGTTGTGACAACGCCCGCGATCACCGTGCCTTCGGTTACGACACCGGCGGTGACGGTCCCCGCGATCACCACGCCGGTTGTGACAACGCCCGCGATCACCGTGCCTTCGGTTACGACACCGACGGTGACGGTCCCGGCGATCACCACGCCGGTTGTGACAACGCCCGCGATCACCGTGCCTTCGGTTACGACGCCGACGGTTACGGTACCGGCGATCACGCCGCCGCCTGTCACCATACCCGCTGTGCCGGTACCGGTTGTGCCCGTGACCACGCCGCCGGTGACAATTCCCGGTATAGCCTTGCCGCCTATCCCGGGTCTTTGACCTGATGCGCTCCGTGCGTCAGCGAGCCGGTGAGCGACGAAGCGTTCCGGCGCCTGGCATCAGGATGCTCTTTGACCGGCCGGTCGAAAGGATCGCGCTTGCCGTCGCGGTTGCGTTGCTAGCGGGGCTGCTGTTCCTCGCGGGGCTGTTTGACCCCGTTGAAGACAGGCTTGGAAGTGCACGCGCCAGCCTACTTCAACGTGCGCCGACGGGCGATGTAGTCATCGTCGAGATCGACGCCCAAAGCCTCGCGAAACTGCAGACCTGGCCCTGGTCGCGCCGCCACCATGCCGCGCTCGTCCGTAAGCTGGAAAAGGCTGGTGCCCAGAGCATCGCCTTCGATGTCGATTTCAGTGCCTCTTCCGACCCGGCCGCCGATCGCGATTTCGCCGCCGCGTTGACCGAAGCCGAACCGGTCATCCTGCCGATATTCCAGCAACGCGCGTCGGATGGAGCCAGAAGCGACACGTTGATCGTCAGTCGCCCTGCCGCGCCATTTTCCGCAGCGTGGGCGGGCGGTGTGAATATTTTTCCCGACAACGACGGTACGGTACGACAATATGCTGCCGCCACGTTCATTGATGGACGAATCCAGCCGTCGATCGCGACCCTGCTGGCGCAGACCAGCGCGCTCGGCGATCGCAGCTTTCAGCCCGATTGGGGTATCGACGCCCGCAGCATCCCGCGCCTGTCGTTCATCGACGTCGTCGAAGGGCGCGTGCCCGATGGTGCGATTGCCGGAAAGCGGATCATCGTCGGCGCAACCGCCATCGAACTCGGCGACCGCTATCCGGTTCCGCGTTATGGCATCGTGCCCGGCGTGGTCATTCAGGCACTTGCGGCGGAATCGCTGCTTCAAAAACGGGCGATCCTTCATAGTGGGACCCTGCCGTCGCTTGCCGGTATCCTGTTGATTGCATTGCTTCTGGGCGCGCTTCCTTATAGCCGCTTCGCCCGGAATTATGCGATTGCCGCGGTTGTTTGCGCGGCATTTCTGATTGCAGTGCCAATATATGTTCAGGCGCGGTGGCCGGTGTCCATCGACTCCGCGGCGATGCTCTTCACATTGCTTGCGTGCGTCGCTGTTCGTGGAGGTTCCGAAGTCCGCAAACGGATTGCTCTGCGGGGCTTGCACGATGTCGAAACGGGTCTGCCCAACCGTCAGATGCTCGAAGAGCATTTGAAGGGCGTGAGCATCCGCGTCGTCGTCGCGGTCGCGTCAATTGACCGGTTCGAGGCCATTCGCGACGCCATCGGCATCAAGGGGTTTGCTGAGCTTGTGAACAAGGCGGCGGCGCGCCTTGCGCGCGATACCGACACGTCGGTCTTTCGCATCGCTCCGGACATGCTTGCCTTCCTGTTGCCGATGGACAACGCCACAGCCATCGGCTCCCATATCATGGAGGCCAGCCGAAGCTTCCGCGACCCGATCGAAACCTTGGCGGGGCAGGTCGACGTCGCCCTCTCCTTTGGTCTCGACCGCAGTCCCGAAAATGCCGCCGTGCTGCGGATCGAGCGCGCCATTGCGGCGGTTGGCGCGGCGCGGTCGGCGGGTGACATTTGCCACTGGTTCGAAGGCATCAACCCCAGCGCGCGTCGCGAACTCTCGCTGATGGGCGAACTGCGTCGCGGAATGGCGCGCGGCGAGGTGACGATGGTTTACCAGCCCAAGCTCGACCTGCGAACCGGGCGCGTCGCCAGCGCAGAGGCGCTGATGCGCTGGCAGCATCCGACCGATGGTTTCATCCCGCCCGATCGCTTCATTCCGCTGGCAGAAGCAACCGGCGTTGTCCGCGAACTTACCGAATATGCCCTCCGCGCGGTCATGGCCGACTGCGCGCGCTGGAAGGCGATGGGGGTCGACATGCGCGTCGCCGTCAACCTGTCGGCGGGCGACATTTCCTGCACGGATTTTTCGGGGATGATCCGCCGCATGTTGAGTGAGCATGGGCTTGAGCCGCACCATATCGCGCTCGAAATCACCGAAAGCGCGATTATCCGATCACCCGAAACGGCGATCGCGGTGCTCAACCGGTTGCGAACGTCCGGTTTGCGCCTGTCGATCGACGACTATGGGACCGGACAATCGACGTTGTCGTATCTCAAGCAGCTTCCGGTGCACGAGATCAAGATCGACAAAAGCTTCGTGACCGCACTGTGCCATGACCGGAGCGACGCGATCATGGTGCGCTCGACGATCGAGATGGCGCATCATTTGGGGCTGGAAGTCGTTGCTGAAGGCATCGAGGACGCGGAGACCACAAAGCTCCTTGCCGACATGGGATGCGACTATATCCAAGGCTATTTTATCGGCAAGCCGTTGCCGTTCGACCTTTTGACAGAAAATTTGCTGTCGGCACCGCCTTCAATTAGCGAGATGGCCTAACCCCGCCGTCAGCCTTCAGAGCTGCAGCTCCCCTGGCGCCCATTTGACGCCTCGCCAAAGCTAATCGCATGCCCATCGGCAATCACGACCCCCCGCGTCGGGCCGAGGGGAAAGATGTTGCGTCATAGAAACGTGCGCTGCGTTCGAGATCGCGCGCGCCGACGGTCATATGGCCGAACAAGGTCATCGGGGGCGTCCTAGATGGCGCCGATCTCGGCAGCGAGCGTGGCAAGCCGCGCTTCGTTGCGGCGATAGAATGTCCATTGCTTGATGCGTTTGGCGATCACCAGTTCGCTCGCCTGCAGCACGCGCATATGCTCGCTGAGCGTCGAGGCGTTGATCTCCAGCTTTTCTGCGATCGATTGGCCGCATACGCCATCCTCGATCAGGTCGCCGTCGCGCTGCGGGGGGAAGTGCGCGGTCGGGTCGCGTAGCCAGTTCAGAATCTGAAGGCGCCGTTCGTTGGCGAGCGCCCGAAAAATTTCTACATTCGACATATTGCCAATTTGCCAATAAACGAAATAAGTGTCAATCGAAGCTTGCACGATTGAGGAATTGCACGATGCCTGTTTTACCCTTTTCGACGGTCGACGTGTTCACGCAGGAACGCTTCGGCGGCAATCCGCTAGCGGTTGTGCTGGGCGGCGCAGATGTTCCGGACGCAGTAATGCAAAAGGTCGCGGCCGAGTTCAATTTGAGCGAGACCGTCTTCGTCCTTCCGCCTGCCGACCCGGCGCACACCGCGCGCGTCCGCATTTTCAACCGTACCGAGGAAATGGCATTTGCCGGCCATCCGATGGTGGGCACCGCGTTCGTGCTCGCATCCGCCGATCCACAGCTCGACGTCGCGACGTTCGAGGTTCTGGCCGGCACGGTGGCGGTAGAGATCGAGCGGGATGCGGGCCGCGTCGTCCGGGGCGCTACCGTCGAAGCGCCGCAGCCGCTCAGCTTAGGGGAAGCGTTACCGCCGGAAGCGGTGGCGCAAATGCTACGGCTCCGGCCCGACGGTGTTCGGACCGACGCGCACCCACCGATCCTCGCATCTGTGGGTAATCCCTATATCATCGCCGAACTGCGCGACGAGGCCCTTGCGCGTTGCGACCCCGATCTCGCGGTGTTTCGCGAAACGTTGGCGCGCTATCCGCAGTTCGGGACGCGGCTGTCGGCGCATGTCTATTGCCGCAACGGCCAGACGCTGCGCGCGCGGATGTTTGCACCGCTGGCGGGAACTTGGGAGGACCCCGCCACGGGCAGCGCCAATGCACCGCTCGCCTGCCTCCTCCTGTCGCTCGAACCGGACGCCGACGAACGCCGCTTCGAAATCCATCAAGGCGTCGAAATGGGGCGGCCGAGCCTTCTCCACGTCACAGCACGGCGCGCGAACGACGGCATAAGGGCGACGTTGCGCGGCGATTGCGTCGCGGTCTCTGCAGGACATATCGACTGTGGCTGAAGAAGCGTGGGCGCCCCAGCGGGCCCCGCGTATGATATGCATCTCAGGCGAAACGCCCAACATCGCGGCCCTGGAGGCAGGCCATATCATCGGCGGGTTGGTGGTCCTGATCCTGCCTCCTCACTGGGTCACACACCCCGACGGCGTCCGCCGAACTGTATAAGCAATCGCCTGCCTCGACCGCGCACATGCGCAACAAGACTGTTGGGCTCTAATCCCGACCGGTGGAAACCAAGGAGCGCGTCACGACAAATTGCGCAGATCGCGGTATCCTGATGCACCCCAGTCGTGTCGAACGGTCTGCATCAGGACGCAGGCACCGTCTTGCGCCTGTGGTCGGACTTGCCGCGAGGATATGTCCTCTCCCTGGGAAGAACGCCTCGCCCTGCCGGGGAGCAGTCAGTCCACTACCGGGCAGCCCGTCGCGGGGACGGGACGCAGCAGCGCCCGGCCGGCAGTGGCACCCGTGGCGCGGCTGTCATCGACTGCAAGAGTGCCGTTGACGTACAATTTGCGTACCCCGACGCTGAGTTCGCGCGGGTTCATATAGTCGGCGCGCGGCGCGAATCCGTCGGGGTCGATCACCGCGACATCGGCGAAAAAGCCGGGCCGCAGATAACCCCGCCGGTCGAGGCGATAGATGTCGGCCGTGCGGCCCGTCGACTGGTGGATGAAGGCGGCGAGACTCACCACCTTGCGGTCCCGCACATAGCGCTGATATTTTTCCGGAAAGCTTGCGTACATGCGCGGGTGGCCGTCCGAGCCGTCAGACGAGGTGACCATCCACGGCTGCTGCATCAACAGGTCGACGTCGGCCTGCGCCATGTTGAACGAGGCGACCGCTGTGCCGCGCCCCCTTTGCTTTTCGTCGGCAGCCTCAAGGCTGTGGCGGATGATGCGCAGCGCGGCGTCGCGGGGGTCGAGCCCCCAGTCTTCGGCGACTGCGGCGAGCGTCTGTCCCGTCCAGGGAAAGCCCTGCGCGATCAGCAGCAGCGACGCCGCGCCACCCCGGCGCCGCAGATTTTCCGTCATTTCGTCGCGGATTCGCGCGTGCGTTGCGGTGTCGTCGAGGCGGGCGAGGAGCGCGGGCGCGCCGCCGTCGACCGCCCAGCGCGGCAGCAGCGACGCGTCGAGACTCGACCCCGAAGCGAGCCACGGATACTGATCGGCGGTCACCTGCATTCCGGCACGGCGCGCCGCGTCGATTTCGGCGATCACGGCGCCTGCCTGTCCGTGGACGTCGACCCCCAGCGCCTTCAGATGCGCAAAATGGACGGGCATGCCGGCGGCACGGCCGATGGCGATCGCTTCGCGCACCGATCCGAGAAGGCCGATGGTATAGCTCGATTCGTCGCGCTGGTGCGTATCGTAAAGCCCGCCGCGCACGGCCGCTTCGCGCGCAACTGCGACGACCTCGTCGGTCGTTGCAAAGCTTTGGGGCGCATAGAAAAGGCCGGCCGAAAAGCCCGCTGCGCCTTCGCACATGCCGCGCGCGACAAGCTTTTGCATCGCGGCGAGTTCGGCGGGTTCGGGCGCGCGCGCCGCCTGGCCGAGGACACGCTGGCGCACCGCGCCAAAGCCGATCAGCGAGACGAAATTGGTGCCCACGCCCGAGGCTTCGATCCGGCGCGCGTCGCTCGCGACATCGGGGGTGCCCGACCCGTCGACGCCGATGACGACCGTCGTCACTGCTTGGTTGAGCCATGCCGGGTTGACGCGCTGCGCCGGGTCGGACGAGCGCAGGAAGCCGTCGGCGTGCGTGTGCGGGTCGATAAACCCCGGCGCGACGATCATGCCCTGCGCATCGACGATGCGCGCTGCGGACAGGCGGCGCAAGTCGCCGACCTCGACGATGGTGTCGCCGCGAATGGCGACGTCGCCGATGAAAGGGGCGCGGTCGCTGCCGTCATAGATCGTCCCGCCGCGGATCAGCAGGTCGACTTCGGCAGAGGTCGGGGCGCTGGTGGCGCAGGCGGACAGCATGATCGCCATCGCGCCGAGCGCGGCGGTGCGACGAAACGATGACAAGGCGGAAGGCAGGGGCATCGGCGACATCCTAGGCTGCAGGCTCCGCACCGGGAGGCGCGCGGCGGCCCGTCATTCGGGACGAACTTGTCGGCAAAGCGCCGCTCTGCGTCCAGAGAGGGTTGTTGCGCCACCTATAACCCGCTGGCATAGAGAGCCCAAGTCGCCACAAAGTCCCCGCATCAGCGGGCGGACATCCCGTGCTGGCCGTCGGGAGACAAAACTCATGAATCTGCGCCAGATCGAGGTTTTTCATGCCGTGTTCCTGCACGGAACGGTCAGCGCCGCGGCGCGGGCGCTCAACGTATCGCAGCCCTCCGTCACCAAGGTACTCCGCCACGCCGAACGTTCGATCGGCCTTCCGCTGTTCGAACGCTCGAAGGGGCGGCTCATCCCCACGCAGGACGCGCGCATCCTGTTCGCCGAGGTTTCGGATATTCAGGATCGCGTCCGCTCGCTGCGGCAGGCATGCCAGAATTTGCGCCACGGTCGTGGCGGCCTGTTGCGCATCTCGGCGCTGCCGTCGCTGGGGCTCGGCGCGATCCCGGAGGCGGTGGCGCGCTTCATGACCGGCCATGCCGATGTGATGTTCGACCTGCAGACCGTCCATCACGACGAAATGGTGCGCAAACTCTATGAGCGCGAAACCGACATAGCGATCAGCTATGAAGTGCCGCTCGCGGCGCCCGTCGCGCACCAGGTGATCGGCGAAGGCGAGCTGGTCGTGATCTTTCGCGAACAGGATCTGCCCGCTGCGCCCCCGCGCATCCGGCTCGACGAATTGCGCGGGCACAAGTTCATCAGCCCGGTGCAGAGCGGGCCGATCGGCCGGATGCTGTCGGGCGAGCTCGACCGGCTCGAGGTGACGCTCAACGAAGTGGTGTCGGCGCGGACCTATTATGTCGCGGCGGCGCTCGTCCATGCCGGGGTCGGCATGGCGATCGTCGACAATTTCACCGCGCACGCGGCGCTGCCGCCGGGGCTCGCGAGCCGCCCGCTCCAGCCCGCCATCGCGTTCGACATCAACGCCGTCTATCTGCAGGACTGGCCGCCGTCGAAGACCGCCGCCGAATTTCTCCAGATGCTCTCGCAGGTGATCGAGGAACTATAGCGCAAGGCTATAGGAAGCGCGGCGCAAGATATTGGGGGCCGGCGTGCGGCGGCGATAGACGTTCGCATTCCACGCCACGCAGGTATCGAACAGCATGATCGCCACCCCTTATCTTCTCTATCTCGGCCATTCGAATGACAATGTCGGGATCAAGACCGCCCGCGGGCTCGCGGTATTCCGCCCCGACATTTGCGTCGGCGAGTTTCGCCACGATGACTGCGGATTGACGCTCGACCTTCCGCGCATGGATTTCGCGATGGCGCGTGCGGCGGGCGCCAGAACGCTGGTGCTCGGGATTGCGAATGCCGGGGGCAAGCTGGGCGCGGACCTGATCGAGGACGCCCTTGCCGCGCTTGAATCAGGCCTCGATATCGCCTCGGGGCTTCACCATCGGCTCAACGACGAGCCACGGCTGGTCGAAGCGGCGGCGCGCCTGGGCCGTCAGCTTCACGACGTGCGCAAGCCGCGCCCCGACATTCCGATCGGCAACGGCCTGCCGCGCGAAGGCAAGCGGTTGCTCACCGTCGGAACCGACTGCTCGGTGGGCAAGATGTACACAACGCTGTGCCTCGCACGCGCGCTCGAAAAGCGCGGTGTCGCCGCCGATTTTCGCGCGACCGGCCAGACGGGCATTCTCATCGCGGGCTCGGGCGTACCGCTCGATGCGGTTGTCGCCGATTTCATCTCGGGCGCGATCGAACAGCTTTCGCCGCCGCGCACCGACGGTGGCTGGGACCTGATCGAAGGACAAGGCTCGCTGTTCCATCCGTCGTTCGCGGGGGTGTCGACGGGGCTGCTGCACGGCGCGCAGCCCGACGCGCTTGTGCTCTGCCACGATCCCACGCGCCCGCACATGCGCGGCCTCCCGCACTATCAGCTACCCGCACTCGACGAATGTCTCGAAGCCAATCTGCAAGTGGCGCGGCTTACCAACGCGGCCGTCCAGGCGGTCGGGATCGCGCTCAACACGTCGGCGCTCCCCGATGCGGAGGCGTATGAGCTTTGCGCCCGCACCGAAGAGACATTCGGCCTTCCCTGTACCGATCCCTATCGTATGGGAGTGGAGCCGATCCTCGATCGCTTGCTTGCCGCGACCGGGATCCCCTCGACGATTGCGCAACCCGCCTGATGGCTACCATATCTGCCGCGTTGGCCGTACGGACCGACTGTTTCCCGCTCAACGCCCCGTTTCGCATTTCGCGCGGGGTGAAGACGATCGCGGAGGTGCTGAGCGTCGTCATCCTTCGCAATGGCGTCGTCGGTCGCGGCGAATGCGTGCCATACGCCCGCTATGGCGAGAGCCTTTCGAGCACCACCGCTACCATCGAATCCATACGCGAGGAAATCGAGCGCGGGGTAACGCGGCGCGAGCTGCTGTCCTTGCTGCCGGCCGGAGCGGCACGCAATGCCGTCGATTGCGCCCTGTGGGACCTCGAACTTCGCAAGGGCCGTGCGGCTGCGCGGGCCCGCCCGGTGGCAACCGCGATGACCGTCAGCCTCGACACGCCCGAACGCATGGCGGAGGCCGCGACCCTGTTGGCTGATGCGCCGCTGGTCAAGGTCAAGGTCGACCGCGAAAATCCGGCGGAGGCGCTGCGTGCCGTGCGCAAGGCGGCCCCTGGTCCGCGTCTGATCGTCGATCCCAACGAAAGCTGGACCATCGCTGACGTCGATGCGCTACAGGGGCTGATGACCGATCTGCGCGTCGACCTGCTCGAACAGCCTCTGCCTGCCGATGCCGATGGCGATCTGGCGGGCTATCGCTCGGCGATCCCCATCGCCGCCGATGAATCGATCCACGTCGCCGAGGATCTCGAGACGCTTCCCGACGGTTATTCGGTAGTCAATATCAAGCTCGACAAGACCGGCGGCCGCACCGCGGCGCTGGCGCTCGCCGAAGCAGCGCGGGCGCGCGGGCTCGGCGTGATGACGGGCTGCATGATCAGCTCGTCGCTGTCGATCGCCCCGGCGTGGACGATTGCCGAACGGGCCGACTTCGTCGATCTTGACGGACCCTTGTGGCTCGCCAAGGATCGCGAGGGAGGCGTCAGGGGCACAAAGGGGCTTCTCGCGCCTCCCCAAGCCGGATTCTGGGGCGATTTTTGATATGAGCGGAGCCTGACTGCCGATGACCGCACTCCTTCGCCGCTGGTTCGCGGTTCCATTATGGCAAAGGGTGGTCGGTGGCATGCTCCTCGGCCTGCTGGTAGGGCTCGCCTCACCTGAAGCGAGCGCCGCGATCGCGGTGATCGGCGAATTGTTCGTGCGCCTGATCCGGATGCTTGTCGTCCCGATCGTTTTCATCAGCATCGCATCGGGGGTGACCGCACTCGCCGATCCGCACAAGCTGGGGGCGGTCGGCGCCCGCACGATCGGCCTGTTCGCGGCGACGACCGCCTGCGCAGTGTCGATCGGCATGGCGGTCGGGCTGCTCATCGAACCCGGCGCGGGGGCGGCGCTTGGCAGCGCAACGCCGCACGCGCTGGGCGAGGCGAAGTCGCTCCACGATCAGCTTGTCGGCATCGTTCCGGTCAACATCGTCCAGGCGCTCGTCGACGGGGACATGCTCGCGATCATCTTTTTCTCGATGCTGTTCGGTTTCGGGGTGATTCTGGCGGGCGAAGCGGGGAAAACGACGGCGGCGCTGCTCCAGTCGGTGGGGCAGGTGCTTTTCCACCTGGTGCGCATCGTGATGGAGTTCACCCCCTTCGGGGTACTCGCGCTGATCGCAAAGGCGGTGGCCGACAATGGCGTCGCAGTCTTCACCAATGTCGGCTGGCTCGCGGTTGCGGTAGCGACGGGCGTCGTGCTGCAGATCCTGCTCGTCCATGTGCCGCTGATAGCGCTCGTCGCACGGCGCTCGGTAGCGCGCTTTTACCGCACCATCCTCGACGCGCTCGTCGTCGCCTTTTCGACCGCCTCGTCGGCGGCGACGCTTCCCGTCGCATTGCGCATCGCGCATGAAGAGCTGCGGATCGCGCCGGGTGTTGCATCGACGGTGCTGCCGATCGGCGCGAGCATCGGCAAGGACGGGACGGCGATGTATGTCGGCCTTCTCAGCATCTTCGCGCTCCAGGCGCTCGGCATTACGCCCGACGCGCCGATGCTCGCGATCCTGCTGCTCACCGGCGCGCTCGCGGCTTTCGGGACCGCGCCCATCCCCTCGGCGTCACTCTTCATGCTTGCCGCTGCGCTCGGCGCGGTCGGCGTGTCGCCCGAACAGACCGCGCTCGTCGTCGGCTTCATCCTGCCCTTCGACCGACTGCTCGACATGACACGCACGGTGGCAAGCGCGAGCGCCAATCTGACCGTGACGAGCGTGGTCGGGCGCAAGGAAGGCAATGTCACGCAGGAGGCACTGGCATGAGCGTGGCGACAGCCGACGGGAGCGCGGCATTGGCCGACGCGCCGCTGCCCGGCGACGACCAGGGCGCGCCGCAGGTCAAGCGGTGGCGGCTGCTCGGCCTCTACTTGCTGCTCGGCTTTTCGGCGGGCCTGCCCTTTTACATGTTCAATGCGGTGCTGACGCTGCGGCTGTCGCGGCACGGCGTCGACATCGTCATCATCGGTTTTTTCGCATGGATTGCGCTGCTTCCAACCTTTAAATTCGCATGGGCGCCGCTCGTCGAACGCTTCAGCATCCCTGGGTTCGGGCGGTTCTGGGGACGGCGGCGGAGCTGGATCATGCTGTCGCAGCTCGGCATTTTCCTGTCGATGGTCGCGATGGCGGCGACGTCGAACGACGAAAGCCTGCCGCTCACCGCTCTTTTTGCGATCCTGCTCGCCTTCTGGACCACGACGCTCGAAGTAGCTGCCGACGGCTGGCGCATCGAGCTCGCTCCGACGCAGGCCGAGCAGGGCCCGCTCGTCGCAGCGAACCTCTGGGGCTATCGCAGCGCGATGGTCGCGGCGGGCAGCGGCGCGGTGCTCGTCGCGGCGTGGGCCGACTGGACCTGGGCCTATCTGGTAATTGCGGTCGCGGCGTTCGCGCCTTTCCCCGTGCTGGCGGCGATGCGCCCCGAAGCCGAGGGGGCGAAAGGGCGCTGGAGTGCGCTGTTGCTGGGGGTCATGGTCAGCCTCGCCATCCTGTTCGTGACTGCGATTGCGACGACGGCGGTGGGATGGGTGCTGCTGTCTGCGGTGCAGGGGGCGGGCGTTTCGGCGAAGACCAACGTCACGCCTTTTGTGCTGGCGGTCGCGCTGTTGCCCTTCATCCTCCTCGCCGCCGCGCTGCCGCGTATCCGGCGGTTGCCTCCCGACGCGCCGCAGAGGATGCACGCCTTCGTCGCCCCCTATGTCGAGATTTTCTGGCGCTATGGTTATGCCGTGCTTGCAGTGCTGGCTTTCGTCTCGCTCTATCGCATGGGTGACGTGCTCGCGCTGACGCTGTCGCATCCGCTGTGGAACGACATGGGCTACAGCCTCGAACAGATCGGCGTCGCCGACGGCGTCGTCGCGCTGTCGTCGAGCATGTTCGGCGTGGCGCTGGGGGGATGGCTGACGATGCGGCTGCCGCTGCCTTGGACGCTCATGCTCGGCGCAGTCGCCGCGGCGCTCGGCAACTGGATCTATGTCTGGCTCGCGCACACCGAACCCTCGTCTTTCGTGCTCTACACCTCGGTTGCGGTCGACCAGTTCGGCAACGGCTTCGCCGGGGCGGTCTTCGTCGTCTATCTCTCGATGCTGGTGAGCCCGCGCTTTGCCGGTGCGCAATATGCCTTTCTGTCGGGCTTCGCCTTCCTCTTGCCGCGACTGCTCGCGGGCGCGTCGGGGTCGATGCAGACGCAGATCGGCTATGACGGATTTTTCCTGCTTTCCGGCGCGCTGAGCTTTGCCGCGATCTTCCTCCTGCCGCTCGTCGCGCGTGCCAAGGGGCGCGTTGCGGAATGAGTATCGAGTCTGTCTGCCGCGAGGCGTTCGCACCCGCACGCGCTGCGGTTGAAAGCGGGCGTATTCCCGGCGCGGCGCTGGGGCTCGTGGCGCGCGACGGGGCAAGCGCGATCGAGCTTGCCGGTATGGCGTCGCTCGTCCCCGAGCCCGAGGTGCTGACGCGCGCACACTGGTTCGACCTCGCGTCGGTCAGCAAGGTCGTTGCGACCACGACGATGATCCTCAAACTCGCCGAAGCGGGGCGCATCGACCTCGACCGCCCGCTCACCGACGTAATACCTGACCTGCGCCAATATGACGTCGCGGACGCTGCCGAACGGCGGCTGACTTTCCGCGACTGTCTGGTCCATCGCACCTTCTTCCCTGCGGTCGAGCCGATCTATACCTATGGCGACGACCCCGCGCGGCTCCGCGCCTTCGTCCTCCAGCGCGCGTGGCGTCACGGACCGCCCGTCTATTCGGACATCAATTTCATCCTGCTCGGCATTGCGATCGAGCGGCTGACGGGCGCCTCGCTCGCCGACTGGCCGCTCGGTGAGGGCCTCAGTTTCGGCCCGCCCCCTGGCCCCGCCGTCGCGACCGAGATGTGCAGCTGGCGCGGGCGCGTGCTCAAGGGCGAGGTGCATGACGAAAATGCCTTCGCGCTCGGCGGCGCCCCCGGTCATGCCGGACTGTTCGGAACGGTCGACGGCGTGCTCGGCTTTGCGCGCGCGATGCTCGACGGGTCGATCCTGTCGGCGGCGATGCTGGACGAGGTGCGAAGCGCGCAGGAAGGCCATCGCACCTGTGGATGGGAACGCGCCTTTCCGGGCTGGTCGGGCGGCACCGCCTGCTCGGCCGCAACGATCGGCCACACCGGCTTCACCGGAACGGGGCTGTGGATCGATTTCGACCGCGGCATCGCCTGGACCCTGCTGACCAACCGTGTCCATCCGACACGCCACGCCGACAGCGGCATTTTCGAGCTGCGCCCGGCAACCGGCGATGCGGTGATCGCCGCGTGGGACGCACGAGAGGAGTAATAATGACACAAGCTCGGCACATGTTCGCGGCGCTGCTCCTCTTCACCGCAGTCCCGGCGCAGGCGCTCGCCGAACAGCCGTGCGCGACGGCCGAGCGGTCGCCTGTCCAGGCGGCCGTCGAAAGCGCGCTCGCCGACGCACCGCAGGGCGCGCGCTTTGGCTTTCTTGTCACGACGATGGAGGGCGAGACGCTCGTGGCGGTCGCTCCCGACCAGCGATTCATCCCGGCGTCGAACACCAAAATCTATACCTCGGCGGCGGCCTATGCGGTGCTTCCCGAACTCGAAAGCAGCGCGAAAGGCACGGGGGTCCGGCTCGAGCCCGCGGCCGACGGTGCAGTCGATGTGGTGCTTTATGGCCGCGGCGACGCGCGCATGTCGAGCGCGGCGGATTGTACCGTCGACTGCCTTCGCACGCTTGCCGACGCGGTCGCGGCAAAGACGCGCCGCGTGCGCCATGTCGTCGGCGACGATAGCTGGCTTCCCGACGAGCGGTGGGGACCGGGGATGAGCTGGAACAATATCCAGTCGCGCTATGGCACCGGCATTTCCGCGCTCACGGTCGATGACAATGAATGGTCGCTGATGCTGACCCCCGGCAAGGTCGGCGCATCGCCCGCGATCGCCGCTTCGCCCTATTTCACCGTCGACAATCGCGTCACCACGGTCGAGGGCAAGGAAGAGGCGATCGTCGCCGAGCGCGCGCCGGGCAGCCGCGCCATCCTGCTCACCGGTTCCGTCGGTGCGTTGGCAGACCCCGTCCGGCTGCGTTTCGGCATCGACGATCCCGCGCATTATGCCGCGTGGCGGATGCGCGACCTGCTCGTCGAACGCGGGGTGCAGGTTGAAGGCGACGCGACCGCGCGGCATCGACCGCTGTTGCCGACTGACGATCCCAAGTTGCGCGGCGATGCCCCGCCCATGCGCGCGCCCGACCTGCCGATGCTCGCAGAGCTACAGCCGCCGCCGCTCGCCGATGATGTGCGGCTGATCAACAAGGACAGCCAGAATCTTTATGCCGACCTGATGCTCCGCCGGCTGGGGCGGCTTGGCGGGAGCGGTTCGATTGCCGACGGCCAGGCGGCGCTGCGTGCGACGATGACTGCCGCCGGCGTGGCGCCCGAGGGCTATGGACTCGCCGACGGGTCCGGGATGTCGAGCTATAATCGGATCACACCCCGAGCGACGGTGGCCTTGCTGTCGTGGGTTGCGCGCCAGCCGTGGGGCGACGCGTGGCGGGCGACCCTGCCCATCGCCGGGGTCGACGGCACGCTGCGCAGCCGTTTCAAGGGAACGAGCCTCGAAGGTCGGCTGTTCGCCAAGACCGGAACGCTCAACGCGTCGCGCGCGCTCTCAGGTTATCTGCTCACCAAGAGTGGGCGGACGCTGATCTTCTCGACCCTCGCCAACGACATGCCCGAGGGCACCGACGCGGCAGCGAGCGCCGCGGTCGACCGCGCGCTCGTCGCAGTCGCCGAGGCGCTGTAACCGGACCCGTCAGCCTTTCGCCGGCGTCAGCGTCAGCCGCGCGGCGGCATGCCGGTCGACCGCGGCGCGGCTGAACCACAAGGGCTGCATCGCGCCGGCGAGCCAATAGGGATAGAAATCGCGATAGCGCGCCGACCGCGGGTCGGCCGACTGGCCGGGAAGCAGCAGGAAGCGGCTGTTGTCCCACGCCCCGACGTCGGCGACGAAAAGATAGCTCGCACCGTGCGAGACGTTGAAGCCGCGCCGCGAATTGTAACCGCGCGCCATCGGAGTCGTCCCGTCGCCACCCGACCGCCCGCCCTCGATCCGCAGGAAGGCCGCGGCGATCGCGGGGATCGAGGATGCGAGCGGGTGCGCGATGGTGACGCGGTGGAGGTCGCCCCATTTCCACACGCTAGGATCGGGCCCGGCGAGTTCGACTGCCTTGTTCCATCCGGACTCGAGCGCGCGTGCGATCATCGCGTCGCGCGCCGCGCGCGGGTCGGGGCCGAGCTGCGCGTCGAGGTCGCTCAGGATACGCAGCATCTCCGACAGGTTCACCGTCGGGATGAGGTCGCGTGCCCCTGCGGGTACGACGCGCTCGCGGAAATCGTTCGACAGCGCCTGCATCACCATTTCGAACAGCAGCGCGGCACCGCTGTCCGCGTCCACTTCGCGGTCCCACGACCGCAGCATTGCGGCGGCGTCGGCCACCGTCCCGGGCGGCGGCGCGGCGGGCAGCATCGCCTGGAGTGCGCGCGCGGGCAGTGACTGGACGTCGTGGAGCAGCGCGACGCTATCCTCGATCCGGTGCTTTGGCTGCGCGTCCAGCACCTCGGCGATGCGGTTGTAGCGATAGGGGTCGCTCCACGTGAAGCTGATGATCCTCTCGCGATAGGGATAGTCTTTGGGGAGGTTGAGTTGGTTCGCCGAGGCAAACCAGCCTTCGTGCGGGTTGAAGACGTGCGGCATCTGCGACACCGGCAATATCCCGGTCCAGTCATAGTAGCCATCGCCCGGCGCAGGAAAGAGCCCGTCATGCTTAGGGCGGCGCGGGGTGAATCCGATCGTCTGCCAGCCGATATTGCCGTTGATGTCTGCATAATGGAGATTGGTTGGCGAGACGTGCAGCTTGAACGCGCGCTGGAGCGACTCCCAATCCTTCGACAGGTTGATTGCGATAATCGCGAACCGCATGTTCGCGCCCGGCAGCATCGTCACGGTCGCAAAGGCAACCGCGCGGTTGCGCGCCGGGTCTTCCGAAATGATCGGACGCCCTTCGGCATAGCGCAGCATGACGCGCTCGGCGGGCGCATCCTTCACCTGTATCACTTCCTCGTGGCGCTCGAACGCCTTCCATTCGCCGCGATGCCAATAGCGGTCGGGGTCGCTTTCGTGCGTCTTGAGGACGAACAGGTCGGTCTGGTCGATGTGGAAATTGGTGCGGCCAAAGGCGAAGCGGTCGGTGTGCCCCTGCATGATACCCGGAAGGCCCGGAGCGCCCGCGCCGATCACGTCGAGGCCGGGCGCAGTCATATGGACCATGTGGCGCGGGCTTGCGCCCCCGATGCCGAGGTGCGGGTCGTTCGAGAGGATCGGGCGGCCGGTTGCGCTGCGCGTCGGCGCGATCGTCCAGGCGTTGCTTCCTTGCGAGAAGCGGTCGGCGTTGCGCTGCGCAGGGTCCGCCTGCGCTTCCTGCAGCGTGTCGAAGGGCAGGGGCCGCGCCGATGGCAGGAGCACGCCGAGATCGGCCTCCGAAACCGCGGCGACGTCGAGCCCTTTGGGCACGGTAAACTCCCAATCGAGGCGCAGCGGTGCCATCAGCCGCTCGGCCTCGATCAGCCCGCGCGCCTGAAGCTGGGCGCGGCGCACCTCGTCGTCGGCGTCGCCCATGCCGATGCCGCGATGGCGCACGAGGTTGCGCACATCCCAGCGCAGCGGCGCGATGCCGAGGATGCCATATTCGAGTGGCAGCCGGTCGGGGTCCGCCTCGAGCTCGGCGATGCGGGCGTTGACACCCGCGACATAGCCGCGCGCGCATTCGAGCACCTCGGACGGCAGCGTTGCCAGTTCGGCGTCGATGTCGCCGCGATAATGGAACAGCCGCGCCGCACGGTCGGCGGCGACGAAGCGCGATCCGAACACCTCCGCCATCCGGCCGGCCTCGCGTCGGTAATCCATGTCGATCTGGAACAGCCGGTCGCGCGCGACGAGATATCCCTGCCCGAAATAGGCGTCGTGGAGCGACGCCGCCCGGACATGGGGGATGCCGAGTTCGTCCTCGATGATTTCGACCGGCGCGCGCGCGCCCTCGACCACCCGCCGTGTGCGCGGCTGAGCGCCCGGCGTGCGACTCCAGGATTGTACCGGGAAGGCAAGCGTGGCAACGGAGGCGAGCAGGAAGGTGCGGCGTTGGATCACGAGGGTCCCCTTGTGGTGCTAACGAAGGCCGAAAGCCTATCGGCGGGGAATTGGCACCCCCAATATCAAAGCGCCCCCCTCCTATAGCCCCAAGTTATCGAACGTGCAGACTCCTGCGACAATGGGCAGCATCCCATGCCGGTTGGCTATACCTCCATATAACCAAGTTAATACCATATCGGTTGACCCGCATTCGTCGCCCTGTAACCTCCCTGTCACGAAATGCGACGTCGCCGCGCCTTGAGAGGCCCGGCAAGCCAGTCGCAATATTGGGATGGACATAAATGGCGGGGCCATGGCGCAGCGAACGCAGCGTTATGACCGTGCTGGAGCCAGCAGGGGCCGGATCGTCCAGGATGGGCGGCGGTCTCGATAATGAGGGGGCATGAATATGCGTGACATTCGAAACCATCATCGCACGGCCGGTCGTCGGGTCGCCTTCACCGCGGCGGCGAGTGCTATCGCGCTCACACAGGCACTTCCCGCGATGGCGCAGTCGGCCCCGGCCGACGACGAGGTTCGCGCCGACCAGATCGTCGTCACCGGCACGCGCGTCGTTCGCGACGGCTTCCAGTCGCCGACGCCGCTCACCGTCCTTACCCAGGAAGACATCCAGAACCAGTCGCCGACGAACAACATCGCCGACTTCGTCAACCAGGTTCCCGCGCTTGCAGGCAGCACCCGCCCGTCGAACTCGCGCCTCGCCATCAGCTCGGGCCTCGCGGGCATCAACACGATGAACCTGCGCAACCTCGGTGAAGTGCGCACGCTGGTCCTGCTCGACGGTCGCCGCTCGGTCGGCTCGACGATTACCGGCCTCGTCGACATCAACACTTTCCCGCAATCGCTGGTGAAGAGCGTCGAAATCGTGACTGGCGGTGCCTCGGCGGCCTATGGCTCGGACGCGGTCGCGGGTGTCATCAACTATGTCCTCGACAAGGAATATGAAGGGCTCAAGCTCGAAGCCGACAGCGGCATCACCGACGAAGGCGACGGCTTTAACTACAGCTTCTCGGGCGCCGCAGGTCTCGCATTTGCCGACGGCCGTGCGCGCGTGCTGCTCGCTGCCGAATATTCGCACCGCGACGGCATTTTCCAGGTCGATCGCGAATGGAACCAGCTTGGTTTTCGTACGATCGCCAATCCCAATTACACGCCGACGAACGGCGAGCCTGCCAGCCTCGTCGTTCACGGCGCGGGCACCTGGAACACCCTCCCGGGCGGCGTGATTCGCTCGCAGGTCGGCGGCGGCAGCTCGCTGCGCGGCGTCTATTTCGATCAGGGCGGCGTCGCCAAGCAATATCAGTTCGGCAGCCTGACCGACGGATCGCAGACGGTGGGCGGCGACTGGGAACTCAACGATCAGTCGCGGCGCATCGGTCTCGACGCCACGGATGACCGCCGCGGCGTGTTCGGCCGCGTCAGCTATGAATTCGCCGATTGGCTCACGCTGTTCGCGCAGGCGTCGTACAACTGGAACCGCACGCTGTTCAACTCTGGGCCGCAGGCAGCGACCTTCACGCTCACCGCCGACAACGCCTATCTGCAGCAGGCGCTTACCCCGGCGCAGCTGGCCGGCGTCACTTCGGTCACGCTCGGCACGTCGGCGGCCGACCTTCCCTATCGCAAGAACAACAGCACGCGCGAGGTCCAGCGCTACACCATCGGCGCGGGCGGCGAGTTTGAGATGTTCGGCAATCGCGCGATCTGGGACGGCTATTTCCAATATGGCCAGACGGACGCGCACGAACAGATCCGCGACATCATGAACAATACGCGGATGGCGCAGGCCACCGACGCAGTGTTCGCGCCCGCCGGCAATGCGCTCGGCGTCCCCGCGGGGACGATCGTTTGCCGCTCGTCGCTGACCAACCCGACCAACGGCTGTATCCCGCTCAACCGGCTCGGCATCGGCGTCGGCAACCCGGCGGCAATCGACTGGGTGCTCGGCGATCCCTATCGCGACCAGAAGTTCAAGCAGACGGTCGCGGGGCTCAACCTGTCGATGACGCCCTTTGCCACCTGGGCGGGCGACGTCAGCGTCGCGATCGGCGCCGAGTATCGCAAGGAAGAGGTTTCGGGCTTCGTTCCGACCGAATTCCAGTCGGGCTGGTCGGTCGGCAACTATCGTCCGACCTTCGGCAGCTACAACGTCAAGGAAGCCTATCTCGAAACGGTTGTCCCGCTGGGCCTTGGTGCCGAATTCAATGGTGCGGTGCGTGCCACCGACTATTCGACCTCGGGCTATGTCACGACCTGGAAAACGGGTCTCACCTGGCAGCCGATCGACGATATCCGCCTGCGCGGCACGCTGTCGCGCGACATCCGCGCGCCCAACCTCAACGAACTCTATCAGTCGGGAACGTCGCGGACCAATACCTTCACGACCAATGCGGCGCTCGTCGGCCCGACCTATGCGGGCAGGAATTATCAGGAGATCACGACGGGCAACCTGAACCTCGACCCGGAAAAGGCTGACACGCTCAGCGTTGGCGCGATCCTGCGTCCGCGCTTCGTGCCCGGCCTCTCCTTCTCGGTCGATTATTTCCGGATCAACGTGAAGGATGCGATCGCGCAATTCTTTGCGGACAGCATCGCGCAACGCTGCTTCGAAGGACGGCAGGACTTCTGCGCCGCCATCGTTCCCGATCCGAGCGGCGTGCGCGACTTCCTTGTCTCGGCAAGTCCCTTCAACTTCGCCAAGGTCAAGGTCCGCGGCATCGACTATGAAGCGAGCTATCGCCTGCCTGTCGGGGAATCGGGCAACCTGTTCCTGCGCGGGACCGCGACCAACTATCTGGAAAATCTGGTCGACAACGGCGTCTCGACGCCCGTCGACACGGTCGGCCAGAACAGCGGTCAGACGAGCGGTACGCCGAACTGGATCTTCCGCACCTCGGCCACGTTCGACACGCCCGATTATTCGGTGTCGGTCGTCGGCCGCGGCGTCAGCTCGGGCAAATATAACAACACCTTCATCGTCTGCACCTCGGGCTGCCCGACCAGCACCGCCGCGGCGCCGACGATCAACCGCAACCATATCAACGGGACCTTCTACACCGACCTGAACTTCACCGCGAAGCTCGGCATCGGCAAAGCGGACGGCCAGTTCTTCGTGAACATCACCAATCTGTTCGACAAGGACCCGATCCTGCTTCCCGAAACCGGTCTGTCGGCCAACTCGACCTTCAGCGATCTTCTCGGCCGCAGCTTCCGCGTCGGCGTCCGTTTCAAGACGCGGTAAGGACTTTCGTTTGCTGGAATGACTCGGGCGGGGCGCTTCCATGCGCTCCGCCCTTTCTTTTGGCGCAATGGTATTAGGGTGGTATTGTAATTGGCGGCGGGGCGGTGTAGCCCATGATAGGGTCGGCACCGCTGCCGCGCCGTGCGAGAGCGGCGCGGCGGCGCCCGCCGGCCACCCGCAACGGCGGCGCGTCATGCGCCGCTGGTCGAGGCAGGGGCTCGAATGACCGACACCGAAACACGCAATCCCGATTTTATCGATATCGACCGCTGGCCGACCGAGCGTGCGGTCGAGGCGATGCTCGACGGACAGGTCGCTGCGGTCGAGGCAATCCGCGGGCAGACGGCGGCAATTGCCGCGGCGGCCGACGCCGCGGCGGCGCGGCTCGGGCGCTCGGGGCGTCTCGTCTATGCTGGCGCGGGCACCTCGGGGCGGATCGCGGTACAGGACGGCGTCGAATTGGGCCCGACGTTCAACTGGCCCGCCGACCGGCTCGTCTATCTGATGGCAGGCGGGATGACCGCGCTCGCCGACAGCGCCGAGGGCGCCGAGGACGATGCGGACGATGCGCGGCGCCGCGTGCACGATGCCGCCATCGGGCCCGGGGATGTGGTAATCGCAATTGCGGCGAGCGGGCGTACCCCCTTCACGGTCGCGGTCGTCGAAGCCGCGCGCGCTGCGGGCGCGCTGACCATCGGCGTCGCCAACAATCCGGACACCCTCTTGCTCGCAGCGGCGGAATATCCCGTCCTCGCCGCAACCGGTGCCGAGCTCGTCGCCGGGTCGACACGCATGAAGGCGGGGACGGCGCAGAAAACCATTGCCAACCTCTTGTCGACCGCGATCATGCTCCGCCTCGGGCGCGTTTATCGCGGGTTGATGGTCGACATGGTCATTTCGAACGACAAGTTGCTCCAGCGCGCGCGCGGGATCGTTGCGACGCTCGCGGGCTGCGGTGCCGATGCGGCGGCCGATGCGCTCGAGCGCGCGGGGCGCGACATCAAGCGCGCGGTACTGGTGGCCCGCGGCCTGCCGCCGCGCGACGCCGAGGCGCTGCTCGCCGCGCATGACGGCATTCTCGCACGCGCTATCGCGGCTTCGGGAGGCGAGGCCGAATGAGCGAAGCGGCCGAACCCGAAGCCTCCTTCGCGAGCACGCCGCTCTACCTCCAGCTCGCCGCGACGCTGCGCCGCAAGATTTTCGAGCAGGAGATCGGACCGGGAGAGGCGCTGCCCTCGGAACGCGACCTGTGCGATATTCTTGGCGCGTCGCGCGTCACGGTACGCAAGGCGATCGAGCAGCTCACCGACGAAGGCCTGCTCACGCGCCGCCAGGGGTCGGGCACCTTCGTCACCGAGCGCATCGAAGCGCCGGGGTCGCAGCTCAGCAGCTTCAGCGAGGACGCCGAAGCGCGCGGGGCCGAAAGCGACACGATCTGGATCATGAAATCGCGCGGCCAGGCGTCGGAGGATGAGGCGCAACTGCTCGAAATCGCCGCCGGCGCGCCCGTCATTCGCCTGAGCCGCGTTCGCCTTGCGGGCGGCGAACCGCTCGCGGTTGAGAATGCGACCGTTCCGGCCGACATGCTGCCTGCGCTCGATGCGGTGGACAGTTCGCTTTACCGTGCGCTCGAAAGCAGTGGAAACCGACCCGTCAACGGGCGTCAGCGTATCCGCGCGGCACTCGCCGGCCCGACCGAAGCGGGTCTTTTGACGATTGCCGAGCACAGCGAAATTCTGCGCATCGAACGGATCACGCGCCGTGCCGACGGGCGCCCGGTCGAGTTGACCCGTTCGGCCTATCGCGGCGACCGCTTCGACTTTGTCAGCGAGTTGCGGCTACCCTAGGTCAGGCGCGCTGCCGGTCGTCGATCGCCGCGTCGTCGAGGAAGATTTTCCCCGGATTGAACAGGCCGAGCGGGTCGAGCGCCTGCTTGATCCGTCGCATCGCCGCGATCGCTGGCGCGCCATGTTCGCGCAGCAGCGCCTCGCGCTTGCCGAGCCCGATGCCATGCTCGCCGGTGCAGGTGCCGCCGACCGACAGCGCGTGGTCGACCATCGCCGCATTGACCTGCCGCGCCTTGTCCCAGCTTTCGGTATCGTCGGGATGGAGGGCAAAGATGACGTGGAAATTGCCGTCGCCGACGTGGCCGAGGACGGGCGCGAATAATCCTGCGTCCTCGATGGCGGCTTTTGCGCGCCCGATTGCGTCGGCGAGGTGCGAGATCGGGACGCACACGTCGGTCGTCCAGGTCACGCCGCCTGCGACCATCGCGCGCGTCGCCCACAGCATCTGGTGCCGCGCGCGCCACAGCCGGTTGCGGCTGTCGGTGTCCGATGCGAAATCGAGGCTACCGCCGCCGCCGCCCGCCCCGATGGCGCGGACGAGTTCAAGCTGGTCGCGCACGGCGGCTTCGGACCCGTGAAATTCGAGGAACAGGGTCGGCCGTTCGACAAGACCCAGTGCGCTTTGCGCATTGCATGCACGGATCGCGACCTCGTCGAGCAATTCCATCCGCGCAATCGGCACGCCCGACTGGATCGTCGCGATTACCGTGTCGACCGCGCCGCCGACGCTCCCGAAATCCCAGGTGGCGGCAAGGATATGCTCGGGCTGACCGTGGAGCCGAAGGCTCGCTTCGACGACGAGGCCAAGCGTGCCCTCGGCCCCGGTGAACAGGTGCGTGAGGTCATAGCCTGCGGCCGATTTGCGTGCATGACCCCCCGTGGTGATCAGTTTGCCGTCAGCGCCGACGACCTTCAGCGCGAGGACATTGTCGCGCACGCTGCCATAGCGGACGGTCGTCGTTCCCGAGGCGCGGGTCGAGATCATCCCTCCGATCGACGCATTCGCGCCGGGATCGACCGGAAAGAACAGCCCCGTCGCCCGAAGGTCGGTGTTGAGCTGCTCGCGCGTTACACCGGGCTCGACGACGCAGAGAAGATCTTCGGGATGCACCGCGACGATCCGGTTCATGCGGGCAAAATCGACGATCAGGCAATTCGCCCCCACCGGCGCGGCATTGCCTTCGAGCGAGGTTCCGGCGCCATAGCCGATGACCGAAAGGCCTTGGGCTGCGGCAAAGCGGACGAGTGCCTGAACCTCCTCGATGCTCTCGGGCTGTACGGCAAGCGCCGGCGGAGGATAGCAATGATGCCCCTCGCTCTGCGCATAGGCGGCGAGCGCTGCCGGGCGGGTCAGGAGGCGCGGTCCGAAACGCTCGGCAATAGGGCTGGCGTCGATCATGGCCCTGTATAGCAGCCTTGCAGGACGCGGTAAATTGGTATTATAAAGGTATTATGAAATCGAGCAAAGCCGACATGACCGGCGTGCAGGATACGCTGATGTTCCGCGAAGCCGCCGAAGCGGGGGCGGCGGTGTGTCGCCAGCGCGCCGAAAACCGCGCGGCGGTGGCGGACCTTGCGCGCACGCTTGCGGCGGGGAAGCCGTCGCTGCTGCTCACCTGTGCACGCGGAAGTTCGGACCATGCGGCGACCTTCGCCAAATATCTGATCGAAACGCGGCTGGGCATTCCGGTCGCCTCCTATGCGCCGTCGCTTGCCTCGCTCTACCAGTCCCCGATGCCGGGGCTGGCCGGACAAGTGCTGTTGCTCATCTCGCAGTCGGGCCGCAGCCCCGACCTGCTTCTCTCAGCCGAGGCGGCGCGGCGCGCGGGCGCCCTTACCGTCGCACTCGTCAACGATGCCGCCTCGCCGCTGGCGGCCGCGGTCGATGCGGTCGTCCCGCTCCACGCTGGACCCGAAACCAGCGTGGCAGCGACCAAAAGCTATATCGCGACGCTCGCTGCACTCGTTGATCTTGTCGCCGCCTGGGCGGATCAGCGCGACCTGCTCGATGCACTCGAACGGCTTCCCGACGATCTCGAAGCGGCCTGGCGCGCCGAGTGGGAGATACCTCAGGCCTTTGCGTCGGCGCGAAACCTGTTTGTGCTCGGGCGCGGCCTCACGCTCGGCGTAGCGGCCGAGGCGGCGCTCAAGTTCAAGGAATGCTGCGCGATCCATGGCGAAGCCTTCAGCCTCGCCGAAGTCGCGCACGGGCCGATGGCGCTCGTCGGGTCGGGCTTTCCGCTGCTTGTCTTTCCGCCGCTCGACGAAGCGCGCGCGGGCGCCGATGCGTTGCTTGCCGACTTTGCCGCGCGCGGGGCCGACATTGCGGTCGCTGGCGAGGGCTTTGCCTCGACCCATCCGTTGCCCGTCGCTGCCGGGCTGCATCCTGCCACCGCACCGATTGCAATGATCCAATCCTTCTATCGCTTCGCCAACCGCCTTTCGCTCATGCGCGGGCTCGACCCCGACCGCCCGCCAAGCCTTGCGAAGGTGACGAAAACGCGATGAGCGCGCGCTTCGCCATCGCCGCGCCGCTGATCCTTGCCGCCGACGGATGGCGGCGCGAGCACGCCGTTATCGTGCGCGACGCGGCAATCGAGGCGGTGCTGCCGGTCGGGGCGCTCCCCGGCGACCTGGAGGTCGAGCGCTTTTCCAAGGGTTTGCTGCTCCCCGGCTTTGTCGACACGCAGGTCAATGGCGGCGGCGGGGTGCTGTTCAACGATGCGCCGACGGTTGAGACGATAGCGACGATCGCGGCCGCGCACCGCCGGTTCGGGACGACCACGCTGCTCCCCACGCTGATCAGCGACGACGTGGCGATCATCGAGCGCGCGATCGCGGCGGTCGAGGCGGCGATCGCCGCGGGGGTTCCGGGCGTTGCGGGAATCCATATCGAGGGGCCGTTCCTCAACGAGGGCAAGCGCGGCATCCATGATGCGACCAAGTTTCGCCGGCTCGACGAAGAAGCGGTAACTTTGCTGTCGTCGCTGCGCGGCGGGCGCACGCTCGTCACGCTGGCGCCAGAGCTTGCGCCCGCGGGACTGATCCGCCGCCTCGTCGATGCGGGCGTCATCGTCGCCGCGGGGCATACGCTCGCGAGCTATGACGACATGATGCGCGCGCGCGACGAGGGGATGCGCGGCGTGACCCATTTGTTCAACGCGATGACGGGACTCGACAGCCGCGCCCCCGGCGTCGTCGGGGCGGCGCTCGACAGCGATCTTGTCTGCGGGCTGATCGTCGACGGGCACCATGTCCATCCGGCATCGCTGCGCGCCGCCTTTCGCGCGAAGGGCGCGGGCGAGCTGATGCTCGTCACCGACGCGATGGCGACGGTCGGCACCCGCCGCAACCATTTCATGCTCGGATCGACGCTGATCCGCGAACAGGACGGCGCGTTACGTGCAGCCGACGGCACGCTGGCAGGGTCGGCGCTCGACATGGCGGCGGCGGTGCGCGGCGCGGTCACGCTGATGCAGCTCGACCTTGCCGACGCGTCGCGAATGGCGAGCGCGACCCCAGCCGAATTTCTGGGTTTGGGGGCGCAGCGCGGGCGCATTGCTCAGGGGCTGCGCGCCGATCTGGTGCTGCTCGACCGCGATCTTGCACCGCTGCGCTGCTGGATCGGCGGCGCGACCGACTAGGGCCTGACCCTAGGCGCCTTTTGTTTTCGGGTATCAGCCGCGCGCGGCGGTCGCGATCGGCAAGCCTGCAAAGAGAAGCGCCCCGTCGAGCGCGTCGCCGAGCGGCTCGTCGAGCTTTTCGACGATGCGCGCGCGCAGCCACGGCTTGATGCGCTTGGCAAGTCCCCCCATCAGCACGCAGCGCGTCGCCCCCTTGGCAAGGATCGTCTCGATGAAGCGTTCGACATGCTGGGCCGCGTCGCGCACGATCGACAGCGCAATTTCGTCGCCGGTTTCGGCATAGTCCATCACGAGCGGCGCAAAGCTTGCGTAGTCGCCGGGGGCGGCGTCGTCCATCCACGCGATGACCTTGGGGATCGCATGGTCGAATTGCTGGGTCACCGCCTGGCTGAGCGGCGTCGGGCGCGTCCTTCCGTCGAGCGCACGAAGCGCGTGGCGGATCGCGCTGAGCCCCAGCGCGGCACCGCTCCCTTCGTCCGAAATGGGAAAGCCATAGCCGCCGATGCTGAAACTGTCCTCGCCGCGCTTGACGAGTCCGACGCTGCCGGTGCCGATGATCAGGATGGCGCCGTCGGCGCCCCGGTGCGCCCCCAGATTGGCGATCATCGAATCGCTCGTGAGCTGGACATGCGCGAAGGGGAATTCGAGCAGCTGAAGCTGCTGCTTCATCCCCATGCGGTTGATGCCCGCAATGCCCATGCCGACGCGCACCGTGCCATAAAGGCTTTCATCGACCCCGCCTTCGCGCAGCGCCTGGAAACAGACGTCGAGCAGCGTGCCATGCAGCTTGTCGAGCCCGATGCGCGCATTCGCCGGACCCGCCTTGCCAGACCCCAGGACGCGCCCGTCCTGGTCGACCAGCCGCGATTTGCTCGCCGTTCCGCCCGCGTCCACGCCGAGGTAGAATGTCATACGGCCGTCCTTTGCTGGGGCAGTCGGCGACGGGCAATTCCTTCAAGGGAGTCGCCGTCGTGCTCCTGCAACAATTGGTATCTTATTGGTATTTCCTGTGCAACCGAATGTCCAGCACCAAATGGCGCGCATCGCGGATCGGCGCCCTGCAGCCCAAGCTGTTTGGACGGGGCGGATCGAAATGAGTGCGCCAAGGACGATTTCCTCGCTCCAAGCAGGCTATGTCAGGGACGGTTTCAAAATCAAGCGCTGCTTTCGACTGAAACGCCGGGTGGCCTGCCGTGCAAACAAGCGATCTCCGGCGACAGCCTGCCTCCGGCCGGCGCGTGGTCCATTGCGGCCGCGCTCGAATTTCAACGTTCGGGGCAGGCTGCTTTGCGCCCGATATCCGCCATTCTTACGGTCAGTGGCAGTGCCCAAAAGCAGACATCAGTTCTCCCCGACGTGCGTAGCTGTTCATCGCAAGCAGGGCTTCGATTGGCCAGAGGCGCAACTGGGGATCAAGCCTTTATGGGATCGATATTGGGCGGGCTGCTTCCGTTCTGGATCGGAATGCCGGGGGCGAGATCGGACCGCGAAACCTCGCGGGCCGATTGCGTGGCGGCCGAAGAGCGTTTGGCCCACGACCGTCCGAGGCAGTGGCGTTAGTCGGACTAGCTTGGCGGTAGCGCGAGCCGCCTTCTGCGCATCGTGTCAGGGTACCCGCGGTGGAAATAGCGGCACCGCGCCAGGATCTTGCGCAGAACTATGCCAATCAAACGGTCGGGCAACTGACGACAATATCGGCATCGGACAGGGTGCCCAACCTGATACGCGCCAAACTGAAGCGGGCGGGGCCACTTGTGGTCAACCGAAACGGCGCGGTGATACGCGTCATGTCGGCGCCTGCGGCCCTGAAGCACTTCAGTGGAACCCCAACCCGTCGCCATATGCCGGTATTCAGGGTAGAAAGCTCGGGAAGTGTTACCGGCGCGTCGCAGCTTGTTTCCGCGCATCGGACGGACATTGCCATCGGAGCCTTTTGAGGTGCATCGAGCCGCATGGTCGTTACGAGAAGGACGTCGCCATTGGTTTCGCGTGAAAGGTCGATGGGCTCGGTTGTACTCAATTCGATAGCGGCTCCGGGCGGATGGGGTTCGATTTCGAACCGGCGTGCGCCTTCCTGCACGTCATGATCGGCTGCCGAGACGCGAGCGCGTCCCGAAAGGGCGAAAGCAGGAACCGCCGTCACTCGAAGCGAATCGGCACCATCTGCCTGCGAAACCGTAAGCGACCAAGAGGCCGCCGGTAGGCCCTTGTCGAAATAAATGTCTGTGCTCGCGCCGTCGTCGGCTACCCCGCTATCCTCGGGCAGCGGGGTCCACCGTTGGACCTTGTCGGCGTAGCTCAAGCCATAGCCAAAGGGAAAAAGCGACGGACCCGCGGGGCGTGCGGTCGCCGGCCAGGCGGTGGGCAATCGGCCGCGGAAATCGAACCGGGGCTTGCCGTCGGAGCCTGCGAAGAGCATATCGGCGACCCCGGCGCCTTCCGAACCGGGCAACCAGGCCGTGACGAAGGCATCGGCCGCATTCAGCGCCTCGTTCATATAAAGTGGGCGCCCTGTAATCATCACCGCGACGACCGGAATGCCTTGCGCCTTCAGCTTGCGCATTGTCTCGATCGGTCGCCGCAATTCGGGGCGGAGCTGGAGCGTGGTGATGTCGCCTTGGAACTCGGCATAGGGGGTCTCGCCAAAAACGACAATTGCCGCATCCGGACACGTCCGATAACTGCCATCGGGCGACAGTTCGGCGTTGCCGCCGCCGGCGACGACGGCTTGCTCGATTCCGCGCCAGAGTGAGGTGGCGCCAGGAAAATGCTCGTTGTTGAGGCCGGTGCCCTGCCAGCTCAGCGTCCAACCTCCCGACTGACGTGCGATATCGTCGGCGCCGTCGCCGGCGACGAGGATCCGACCGCCGGGCTTGAGCGGAAGGACGCCGCTGTTCTTCAGCATCACGAGCGACTTGCGCACCGCTTCACGCGCAACTGCCCGGTGATCGGCGGTGCCCAGAAGGTCAAACCTGCCCGACAGCGCGCGCGACGACGGCTTTCCGGCGTCGAAAAGGCCGAGCCGCTGCTTGACGCGGAGCACTCGCGCAACCGCATCGTCGAGCCGCTCCATCGGGATCGTGCCGTCACGGACTTGCCGCAGCGTGCTTTCATAGAAGCTGCGCCAGCTATCGGGCGCCATGACCATGTCGATGCCGGCGTTTACAGCCTCGGGGCAGCTTGCGTTGGTACAGCCTGCGACCTGGCCATGCGCGTTCCAGTCGGTGATGACGAAGCCGCCGAAATTCATCCGCCCCTTCAAAATGTCGGTCACGAGGCCGCGATGGCCCGATAATTTGACGCCGTTCCAACTCGAAAAGCTCGTCATGACGGTCGCCACGCCATTTTCCATCGCCGGAATATAGGGCGCGCCGTGAACAAGCCGCAGTTCGAGTTCGGAAATGGCTGCATCGCCCTGGTCCCTGCCGTTGGTGGTCGCGCCGTCGGCGAGGAAATGCTTGGTGCTTGCTGCCACATGCGGGCCAGCGAGGATCGGTGTGGTCGACGGAGGTCCCTGCAGTCCGCGGATCATGCTGCCGACATAGGAAGCGACGAGCGCAGGGTCCGACGAATAGCCTTCATACGCGCGGCCCCAGCGATAATCTTGCGGCACTGCCACCGTCGGCGCGAAGGTCCATTCCTGACCGGTCACGCGAATCTCGATCGCAGTGACGCGTCCGATACGTTCGATAAGTTCGGGATCGCGTGCGGCACCAAGCCCGACATTATGGGGAAAGATGGTGGCGCCGACGATATTGCTGTGGCCGTGCACAGCATCGGTCCCCCATATGATCGGAATCGCGGGTTCGCCTGGCGCGACATCCATCGACGCGGTGAAATAGGCATCGGCAAGCGCCAGCCAGTCTTTGGGTGGGGCAAGGTCGTTGCCGCCGGGACCCGAGTTGCCGCCATTGAGCACCGACCCTAACCGAAATTTCCGGATGTCCTCGGGCGTTACGCTCGCAATATCCGCCTGGACAATCTGCCCGACCTTTTGCTCGACCGACATTTGCGCCAGCAAGCTCTGGATGCGGGCTTCGCCTTCGTCAGTGATAACGCGCGGATAGGCGATCGCAGGCCAATGTGCCGGGTTAACGCTGGCGTCTTGCGCTTCGGCCGCCGCATCCTGGATCGCATGGGCCGGCGGCGCGGATAGGGCAATCAAAGTCGAAGCCGCTGAAAGCAAAATCGTTCTGGAAATCATGAACCTCATCCCTGCGGCCGCGCCGCCAATTTTTTGTACGATTTGTTCCTGACAACCTTGACAGGAAATGCATTGGAAAACTCAAATAATCGCGAAATGTGAAACGATGTTTGACAACGTTGACAAAAATATGCAACAAGAAAGTCGCCTGATGGTTCCGGGGCCGGATTCGCGTCGTCGAATCGGCATTCGTGCAGCCGGGCGTCAAATCATGGTCCGCACGCCAAGATGCGGCTTGGGAGGGTTATCGAGATGAACAGCGGGATTTTGCGCCATCGGGCTACGTTGCTTGCCGCCGCGTCTGTGCTGGCAATGGGGGGCGCCGGAACGTCGGCTTTCGCGCAAGAAGTGCAGTCGGCTGACCCTGGTGGAGAACCCGAAATCGTCGTCACGGGCTTTCGCGCATCGCTCGAGAATGCGCTCAATGCCAAGCGCGATTCCAATTTGATAATCGAGTCGGTAACCGCCGAGGATATCGGCAAGTTTCCGGACCAGAATGTCGCAGAGTCGCTTCAACGCCTTCCCGGCATCCAGATTGACCGCGAGAATGGGCAGGGGTCGAAGGTTCGTATTCGCGGGCTCGAACAGAATGTCACGCTGCTCAATGGCGAACTCTTCGTCAGCGGGCTCGAAGTCTACAAGGTTGGTGAGGGCAATTATAACCGAAACGACAGCCTCGAGGGCGTGCCGTCCGAGCTCATTGGGGGGATCGAGGTGTTCAAATCGCCCAATGCCTCGCTTCTCGAGGGCGGTCTCGGCGGCATCGTCAACCTCAAGACACGCAATCCGCTCGACCTTCAGGACGGTCTGACCGTCGCGGGCAACGCCAAGCTGAGCAAGGGAAGCGAAATAGGCGGGTGGAAGCCGGCCGGTGCTGCCGTGCTCGGCTATAATTTCAACGATCGGCTGGGGATCATCGCTTCGTTCAGCTACGAAGAGACGAACAATCACGTCAATGTTCTCGGCGGCGACAATCGCGGCAACTGGGCCTTCGCGGCCGGTCGTCGCGACACCGCGACGGTTCCGACCAACTATTATGCCCCTGAATATCGCTACGTCACCGATCGCGACCAATATCGACGGCGGTGGGGTGCATCGCTCGGCGTCAACTTCCGCCCGACCGACGAGTTGGAGGTGAGCGCCCAATATTTCCACTCCGATCTGAAGATCGACACGCGTGAAGCTTCGGTCAAATTTCCGTTCGGGCAGGGCGAATCGCAGGGCCTCGTCGGCGATTACACGATCAACGAGAATGGGGTGCTGATCGAGGGCACGGTGCGCGCCCAATCGGCCGAGGCGATTTCCTTTGTCGACGTGTCGAAAATCAAGTCCGACAATGTGCAGTTCGGCATCGATTGGGACAATGACACCAATTTCCGCGCTTCGGTGATGGCAAATTATTCCTCGTCAACGATGAATCGCGAGGTTGCCAACAACGACGTGCGTTACACGGCTTATGGCGTACGGGGGCCGGGTACGACCGGGCCGCAGCCCGGCTTTACGCCGAATTCGGCCGCGCCGCCGACCTTCGACTTCACCTATCGCAACGGCGATTTCCCGAGCTTCGGAATCGCATCGGGCAGCCCGCAGGACCTGTTCACCAACCCCGCTTACGGCTTTTTCAAGTCACACTGGGCGTTTGGCGACCGTTCGGACATCAAGGGCCACTCGATCCGTGCCGATTTCGGTTACGACGTCGACGACAGCGACGAAAACACCGTCACGATCAGCGCCGGATTCCGCTATGGCCAGCGCACGGTCGATTTCGCCTCGGGCCGCTATCTTGCCGACTACAGCGGCAAGGGTGAGCTCGATGCGACCGCCATTCCCGATGCAGAACGCGTCCCCGGCTTCTCCTATAACTGGACCCCGTACGGATATTTCCAGGATGGCGCGATCGGATACAAGATCTGCGACCTCCCCGAAGCCAACAAGCCGGCCGCCTTTGCCGGCTGCACGCGTTTCGGCAATTCGCCGGCGCTGATCACGCCCTTTGAAACCTTCGTCAGCAATCCCGAGCGTGTCGAAACGATCACGAAGTTCGCGGGTGGGGGACGCATTGCCGGCGACACGGTGCTTGTCGCCGACCGGTCGCAGATGACCAATGCGCTCGACTGGATTCAGTCGCTTTATCCTGACACGCCCTTCACCTTTTTCGAGGATCCCCTGCAAACCTACAGGGTGAAGGAGGAAACCAAATCGGGTTATGTAATGGCGGACATGGGCGGGGTTGATGATCCCTATCATGTCAACGTCGGCCTGCGCATCGTCAACACTCAGCTGACGGTCGACCAGAATCAGCCTGCCAATGCCGACCCCAGCTATTGGGGTACAGACAGCTGGAACGGCGTATTGCGCGATTTCAGCACCAATACGGTGGTGCGCAGCTATACCGACTTCCTGCCGAGCGCGAACGCGGTGTTCAATGTCAGCGATGGCGACAAGGTCCGTTTTTCAGCCGCGCGCGTGGTTGCGCGGCAGCCACTCGTCTCGCTCGGGCAGGGCTTTTCGACGCAGTTCACACGCGACCCCGCCGACGACCTGTTCAAGTTCACAAATGGTGCGCGGGGCAACGCCGAACTCGATCCATTCCGGGCCTATCAGTTCGACCTCAGCTTCGAGCATTATTTTGGCAACCAGGGACTGCTTTCGGCGGGCCTGTTCTGGAAGGAAGTCGACAGCTTCATTGTGAACGAGACGGTTGCGGTGTTCGTCAACGACCAGGCTGGCGGTCGGGTCGGCCCCGTGACCCAACCTGCGAACGGATCAGGCGGTCGCGTCAAGGGCTTCGAACTGGCCGCGCAATATGCGTTTGATTTCGGACTCGGCTTTACGGCCAACTATACATTTTCGGACACGACGACCGATTTCAGTACTGATTTCGTCGACAACCTGCCGCTGCCCGGCGTATCCAAGCATTCGGCAAACGGCCAGCTCTACTTCGAAAAATACGGCTTTGCCGCCCGCGCATCCTACAGCTGGCGATCGAAGCAATATCTCGGCAATTTCGGATTTGCCGACGGCCCTGTCACGCGCACCATGGGCATTTATCAGAAATCCTATGGTCAGCTGGATGGACAGATCAGCTACAAGTTTACCGACAATTTCGAAGTCTTTGCCGAGGCGATCAATATTACAAAGGCCAACACGAGCGTCTATCTGCAATTTCCTGAATTGCCCTTCCGCTACGAATCCGGTTCAAGACGGATCTATGGCGGGGTGAAATTCAACTTCTGATTTCGGTCCCCTCGAAAATCGACGGCGGTCCAGTTTGCCGGAGCCGCCGCCGGTTACATGAATCAGCGAAGGGGAGTGCGGTCATGTCCCGGGTGCATTCAGAAGACGCTCGGCCAGGGGCGCTACGGTCGATCTGTATCATCGGCGGCGGCACTGCCGGTTGGTCGGCAGCCGCGCTGCTGTCGCGGGTGCTGCAGGGAAGCGGCTGCCATATTACCCTCGTCGAATCGTCGGACATCCCGACCGTCGGCGTCGGCGAAGCGACAATCCCGCCAATCTTTGATTTCCTCCGCAATATCGGCGCCGACGAGGTGGCGTTCATCCGTCGCTGCCAGGCGACGTTCAAACTCGGGATCAAATTTCGCGACTGGCTGCACGCAGGGCACAGCTATTGGCATCCGTTCGGCAATCTCGGCGTCACGATCAACCAGCGACCGTTCCACCATTATTATTGGAAGAATATCGCGCAAGGGCATGACGAGACGCTCGCCGACCTTTGTCCCTCGGTCGCGCTTGCAGAGGACGACAAATTTGCTTTCCCTTCGCCCGACGGCAGTTGGCCGGGCGGGGCAATCGCCTATGCGCTGCATTTCGATGCCGGGCTTGTCGCGGCCTTTCTGCGCGATCATGCCGAAGCGGCTGGCGTCGAACGGCTCGACCGACGCATCGTGCGCGCGGAGCGGGAGAGTGATGACCGAATTGCTGCGGTTCATTTCGACAATGGCGAATCGGTCTCGGCCGACTTCTATATCGATTGTTCCGGATTTCGCGGGCTGCTGGTCGGCGAAGCGCTCGGAACGGACTTTGACGACTGGCGCCGCTGGCTCCCGTGCGATCGCGCGGTGGCGGTCCCCACGGCATCGCGCCCGGTCCGTCCGCCCTATACACTCGCGACCGCGCGGACGGCAGGATGGCAATGGCGGATTCCGTTGCAGCATCGTGTCGGCAACGGCCTCGTCTATTGCAGCGCGTTCATGGATGATGACGAAGCAGTCGAGGAATTGCGCGAGGGGGTGGAGGGGGTTGCGCTCGACGAGCCCCGGCTGCTGCGGTTCACTCCGGGGCTGCGCAAGCGTGTGTGGGTAGGTAATTGCCTAGCCATCGGGCTTGCTGCCGGATTTCTGGAACCGCTCGAATCGACGAGCATTCACCTCATCCATACGGGACTTAATCGACTGCTCGACCTCTTCCCCGATCGCAGCTTCGACCCGGCGCTGATCGATAGTTATAATCGCGACGTCGAGCGCGAATATGCGCACATCCGCGATTTCCTGCTTCTGCATTATTATCCCAACCGCCGTCACGGCCTACCATTCTGGGACCATGTTCGCGCCACCGAATTACCTGACAGCCTTGCCGAGAAAATGCAGCTTTTCGAACGGACTGGCCGGATTCTGTCAAAGCGGCGCGAACTGTTTGCGGATATAAGCTGGTTCTACGTAGCGAGTGGGATGGGGCTGCGTCCGGCGGCGATCGACCCGCTCGTGGATGTTGCGGCTTTCGAGGATGTGCGCGGTGTGATCGCGCAACTGCGCGATGCCATGCACCGATTCCGGGCGGCGGCATCGTCGCACGACGCCATTTTGAAACGGCTTCTCGACCCGGCCGAGAGCAGGCGTCCCGCATTCGGCGCGGGGGCAGGCTGGGCGGGGCGTTAGGGCGTCGCGTAGCCAAGGTTGCGCGCCTTGTCCGACGGGCGATAGACGATGCCGACGACCAGCGCGACGATCGCCGATCCGACGAGCGCAGGCATGACCGATCGGTTCGCGCTGAACGCAAGGCTGAGGGCAATGAGCTGCGGCGCGAGCGCCTGTCCGAGCTTGCGTGCGGTCGTCGCAATGGCATAGATGCGTACCGCACAGCCGCCATGTTGCAAGGCCTCTGTTTCCTGGATGACGGCGGGGACGAGCGACCAGAACATCACCGAAATCCCGCAACTCGCGACGATGGCGACGATATAGCAGACGCTCACGGGCACCAGCGCGGGATAAAGGCCCCAGGCCAGCACTAGCGCGGCGGCGTTAAGTGCGAGCGCCGCCCATAAGGTTGGCACACGGCCCCAGCACCGTTCGATCCAGACCCACGCAGGGACGCTGATCAGAAGCGCCAGCGACGGCGCGATGGCGGCGCGATAGCCAAGTTCCGAATGACCGATCTCGTCGAACAGGAAGAGCAATGTCTTGCTCAGCATCGTGACGCTGAGCCCCGCCGTAACGATCAGCACGATCAACCGCCGCAGCACTGCGGAACGTGACAGCAGTGCGGCATAAGCGCGTACTTCGGAAAAGGGACGCAGATCGGCGAAATCACGCGAAGGCAAGATGCGTTCGCGGACTCCCAGAAAGGTGATGAGAAGCAAAGGCTGGGCGGCAATTCCCAGCGTCATCGCGCCGATCCAGAACCGGCTGCCATCCTGATCGGCCGGGGCATAGGCATAGACGATCGCCGCGAGGATGCCACCCAGCGCGGCGCCCTGCATCCGCAGCCCCGTCAGGCGCACATGCTCGTCGGCGCTGTCGGTCATTCGCGCCGTCAGTGCGGCATAGGGTATGTTGCCGAGACTGTAGCAAAACCGGAGAAGGAGGTGCGTCGCGACGACATAGGCGGTGAGCCAGGGACCACCCAGATTGGGCTGCGCAAAAGCGAGCGCGAGCGCAGTGCCCGCAGCAGGCCCGCCGAACAACACCCAGGTTCGAAGCGAAATGCGCGTTGCGCTGCGGTCGGCGAGCGCGCCGACGACCGGGTCGGCGAACCAGTCGAGGACAGCGCCGATCAGGAATATGCCCGACGCTACTTCGAGCGGAAGACCAAGGATCTGGATATAGAAATAAAGGAGATAAAGTTCGATCGATGCCCACACCAGGTTGAACCCGGTGTCGCCCGCAGCGTAGCTGAACCTTTCGCGGCGCGCGAGCATCGACGGCCGCTCAGCTTGCCGGCGGAGCGGCTGTCAGTCGCTCGACAAGCCGATGCGGATGGATGACGGTCGGGCCGCGCTCTTCTCCGGCCAGTTCACGCAGCAGCATGTCGGCCGCGGTGTGCGCCATTTCGACGACCGGCTGCCGGACTGTCGTCAGCCGCGGCCAAACGACGCGGGCGATTTCGGAATCGTCGAAGCCCACGATGCTGAGATCTGCCGGAATGTCGAAGCCCAGCTCGCGCGCCGCGGACATTGCTCCAACCGCCATATCGTCATTCTGGGCAAGGATTGCTGTCGGGCGCAGCTTTCGCGACAGCAAGCGCTTGGTCGCTTCGTATCCGGACTCGAAACTGAAATCACCCGTTTCGACAAGCTCTGCGATTTCCGGGATCCCCGCCGCCTCGAACGCATGGCGATAGCCGATCATGCGCTGTGCGCTTGCCGCATGGTCGGGATCGCCCATGATGATGGCGATTGTCCGATGACCCAGGCGGACAATGAGCTCTGCAATCTCCCGTGCCGCAGCGACGTCGTCGATGGCGGTCGACAGGCCGACGCCGGGCTGTGACTGCGGCGCGATCCGCGCAAAAGGAATGCGCGCATCGGTCAGGCCCTCGATAATCTCGGCATGATCTGATGCAGGGGGCGCGAGTATGACGCCATCGAGTGCGGCCGACCGAATGATGCCGACAACCTCCTGCGGATGGTCGGCCACAGATTCGACCGGAAGGACGATCAGGCGATAGCGCTCGCCGTGCAGCCGCTCGAGCGCGCCGCGTTGGAGTTCGACAACATAGCTGGGACTCGGCTTTTCATAGACGAGACCGATCAAATAGGATTGGCGCCGCACGAGCCCCTGCGCGAGCACATTGGGATGATAGTTGAGCTCCTTTGCGGCGCGCAGCACTTTTTTGCGGAGCGCAGGCGTAATATGCGGCTCGTCGTTAAAGACGCGCGAAACGCTTTTGGGGGATACTTGCGCCAGCTTCGCGACATCGATGATCGTCGCGCGTTTTTCGCCTCGGGCCATCATCGTTTCGTGGCCCTATTGTCTTTCGTTGTCAATGTGAGATCGGGTTGGGACCGGGTCAGGACGTCGTGAATCCATTCCGGGATGCGCGACGTCCATCGTCCTGCGGTAGCGGCACCTTTTCGCCGCGTGGGTCGCCCGCTCTGAACCAATGTCCGATTATAGGGGGTAACCAGCCTGAGGCTTGGATGCCTTCGGACACTTGGCTCCCTATTTACGACAGTACTGCGGCAAAGGTCGATTGGCGCAGCGCCGTCCTGCCCGAAGCCAGCTTTCGGGTGGCCGTGCGCCGTTCTTAATTTGAGCGCCGGGAAGGGGCTGGAAATATGCTGGGGGGTGCCAGCAGGCGGCCGAAAGGCGCACTAGTTATCGTGCTGATTTTCGTATGAGAAAATGGTGGACGCACTAGGGCTCGAACCTAGGACCCGCTGATTAAGAGTCAGCTGCTCTACCAACTGAGCTATGCGTCCACATGCCGGATTTCGGCGCGCTTTGCGGGAGGAAATTCCTCCTGCGCTGCGAAGAGAGCGGGCCGCTATCATGGCGTCGCGGGCTTGGCAATCCCCGGCGCGCAATTTTTTCTCAATGAAGGCGGCGCGTTCCCGTTTTGCTGTCGGTTTCGATGGCGAGAATGATGCCGATGCACGTCATGATCGTCAGCATCGACGATCCGCCATAGGAAAAGAGCGGGAGCGGGATGCCGACCACCGGCGCGAGTCCCATCACCATCATCAGGTTGATCGCGATATAGAAAAATATCGTCATCGTGAGGCCGGCGGCGACGAGTTGGCCGTAGCGGGTGCGCGCGCGGAGCGCGACGCGGGTCGACCAGCGCAGCAACAGGAAAAAGGCGAACAGCAGCGCAAGGCCGCCGATCAATCCCCACTCTTCCACCATCGTCGAGAAGATGAAGTCGGTGTGCCCCTCGGGCAGATAGTCGAGGTGGCTTTGCGAACCATTGAGGAAGCCCTTGCCGCCGACGCCGCCCGAACCGATCGCGATCTTCGACTGGGTGATGTGATATCCTGCGCCGAGCGGATCGCTTTCGGGGTCCAGGAAGATCAGGATGCGCTTTTGCTGATAGTCGTGGAGGAAGGAGAAGAGCACCGGCACCGCAGCGGCGCCCGCGGCGACCGCGCTGGCGAACCACCAGAAGGGAAGCCCCGATACGAACATCACGATCACCCCGCTCGCGCTGATCGCGAGCGCGGTGCCGAGGTCGGGCTGGAGCATCACGAGTCCCGCGGGGATACCGATGAGCAGCAGCGCGGGCCATAAGGCCGTCCAGCTGCGCGTCTCGCCCGGCGGCAATTGCGCGTAGAAGCGCGCGAGCGCGAGGACGATCGCTACCTTCATCAGCTCCGACGGTTGAAGGTTCATGAAGCCCAGATTGAGCCATCGCTGGCTGCCGCCGCCCGCAAACCCCAATGCTTCGACCGCGACGAGGAGGATGACGACGCCGATATAGGCGAGGTAGGAAAAATTCTCGAACAATCGCAGCGGCAGGCGACCGAGAACCAGCGCGCCGCCGAGGAACACCAGAAAACGCACAGCCTGTTGCCACGCCCACGGCGACCAATTGCCGCCCGCGGCCGAATAGAGGACGAGCAGGCCAAACCCGGCGATCGCGCACAGCAGCGCGATGAGTTTCCACGGGAAGCGTTGGATTGCGGGCGGGACGGGGATCATTGCGCCGCCTCCGGATCGGGTCCGGTGCTCGCACCCGCCTTCCACGCGGCATAGTCGCGGTCCATCCGGTCCTTGATCGTGCCGCCCCAACCCGCCTCGAACGTGTCGAGCGCCTCCATCGCCTTTTCGCGGTCATAGAGGAAGGTGAAGATGTCCTTTGCGACCGGCGCGGCGGCGCGCGAGCCACCCATGCCATGCTCGATGACCACCGAGGCGGCGTAGCGCGGGTTCTCGACCGGCGCGAAACAGACGAACAGGCCGTGGTCGCGATATTTCCACGCGCCGCTCTGGCCGCGCGAACCCGACGCGAGGCCGCGCACCTGCGCCGTTCCGGTCTTGCCGCCCATCGTGATGCCGTCGAGCGGCAGACGGCTGCGCACCGCGGTTCCGGCGCCGTTCACGACAAGGTCCATGCCGAGCCGCGCGATGGCAAGCGCCTCGGGCGAAAAGGGCAGGGGTTCATTCTTGAACTGGCGGTTGAGCAGCCGCGGATAAAGCCGCCGACCCGACGCGATGCGCGCCGACATCACCGCAAGTTGCAGCGGATTCACGCTGACATAGCCCTGGCCGATGATTGCGTTCAGCGAGTCCGACGCGGTCCACGCCTGATCATATTTGCGCAGCTTCCACGCGCTGTCGGGGATCGTCCCATACCGCTGGTTGCTTCCCGCAAGCTGAAATTCTTCGCCGAGGCCCAGCAACTTCGCCGTCGGCGCGAACGCGTCGTAGCCAAGCCGGTGCGCGAGCCAATAGAAATAGCTGTTGCAGCTTTTCATGATCGCGGTCGGCATGTCGATGCTGCCGTGCGTGCCCAGGCATCGGAAAAAGCGCCGACCAAGCCGGTACCCGCCGACGCAGGTGTGACGCTCGCTCGGGTCGACGCCATGCTCGACCGCCGCGATGGCCGCCATCGGCTTGAGCGTCGATCCGGGCGGGTACAACCCGCGCGTCGCCTTGTTGATCAGCGGCTGGTGATCGTCGGCGCGCAGCCACGCATATTCGTTGGTGCTGATGCCGTCCGAAAAGCTGTTCGGATCGAAACTCGGCATCGACACAAAGGCCAATATGTCGCCGTTCAGGCAATCGATGACGACAGCCGCCCCCGATTCGCGCCCCATACGCCGCGCAGCAAATTCCTGCAGGTCGGCGTCGATGGTCAGATGGACGGTCTTTCCCTGCACGTCGGGCTGCGTTCTCAGTTCGCGGATGACCTTGCCGCGAGCGGTGACCTCGACGCGTTTGGCGCCTGGTTTGCCCTTCAGCATCTCCTGGAAATATTTCTCGAGCCCGTCCTTGCCGATCTTGTAGCCCGGTGTGATGTAGAGCGGGTCCTTCGCTTTTTCATATTCCTCGGCATTGGGGGTGCCGACATAGCCGATCAGGTGACCCACCGCCGCGCCGGTCGGATAGTTGCGCGCAAAGCCGCGCTGCGGCGCGATTCCGGGCAGGTCGGGCAGGCGGACCAGCACCGACGAATATTCGGCCTCGGTCATGTCCTCGGCGACCGCGACAGGCTGATACCCCGACGCTGCCTTGAGGTCGCGGTTGATGCGCTCCATCGTATCGCCGTCGAGGCGCAACAGCGTCTGCAACCGGCCGAGAACCAGTTCCTTGTCGTGCAGGCGGTCGGGAATGATGTCGATCCGCAGCGACACGCGGTTGTTCGCGAGCGCCTTGCCGTTGCGGTCGACGATCCAGCCGCGCCGCGGCGGAATGAGCGTCAGGTTGACGCGATTGCTTTCCGATTCAAGGACATAACGGTCTTTGTCGACGATCGAAATATAGCCGAGCCGCGCGGCAAGCGCCGCGCCCACGACCATTTGTCCGCCGCCGACCAGCAGGGTGCGGCGCGTGAAGGTGAACCCCCTCCAGGCTTCGGTGATGGGCGGGCGCTTGCCGAGCATAGGGAACTATCGACGTTTCAGGCGGAAATTGTCAAACATGCCCGTCAGGCGGAGGAAGAGCGGAACGAGAAGCGCCGAGATCACGATCTGCGGCACCACGAGACTGAGCACGCGCACTGCATCGGCCTGCGGGTGGGTGATCAGCGCGGCGAGCGCCTGGATTGCCGCCACAAGCCCCGCTCCGATGGCCCAGTCGTGATAAAAGCCGCGCCAATAGATGCGCTGTTCGACATAATGGATGGCAAGGCTGGCAAATGTCCACAAGGCGACAGCGGTGCCGATCGGCGCGCCGCTGAACAAATCGTCCCACAGGCCGAGCGGCAGGCCGATCCACACCGGCCACATTTCGGTGCGCAGCAATTGCCAGCAGAGGAAGAGCAGCAGCCCCAGCGGCGGCAGCACCGGCGAATTGGCGATCAGTGGCAACATCAGCGGCAGCGCCGATGCGACCATGACGCTGGCGATGGGGACAAGCCGCATCCGCCATAGCGACGCCGGCTCGCCAAGGCGCGGGCCCTTCCGGTTCATTGCGGGACGGGACGCGCAGGCACGGGCGCGGCGGGCGCCGTCGATATCGCCGGGCGTGCCTCGATATTGTCGGGCGTATAGGGACGCAGCACTGAAACCGCGTCGACCTTTCCGGGGTCGGCGAGCGGACGGGCGAGCGCGCCATCGTCCTGACGCCGCACGATGATCGCGACCGGGATATTGGGCGGATAGAGGCCGCCCGTTCCCGATGTGACGAGAATGTCGCCCGGCTTGAACGGGTTGTTGGCAATGTTGAGCGTGCGGATGTCGAGGTCGCCGTTGCCGCGTCCCGACGACAGCGCGGGCAGGCCGTCGCGTGCGCGGCGGACGGGGACGATATTGTCAACGTCGGTGAGCAGCAGCACCTGCGAAACCGAGGGGCCGCTGCTGAGCACGCGTCCGATCAGCCCGTCGGCGCCGCGCACCGGCTGCCCGGCCTGCACGCCAAGGTTGCGCCCGATGCTGAGCAGCGCGATGCGCTTGCTGCTCGTCGAGGTCGAGGTGAGCAGATAGCCGTTGGCGAGTGCGGCGCGGTCGGTCTGCTGGAGCTTGAGCAGCGCCTTCAGTTGCCGGTTTTCTTCCTGCAGCGCGCTTGTGGCGACAAGCTGGCGGCGCGTGTCGTTGAGCTGCTTGCGCAGGCGACGGTTCTGCGACCCGGCTTTGACATAGGCCGAAACGGCGTCATCGACGCCCGAGATCGATCCGATCACCGACCGCGACACGCGCGCGACGGGCGCCGTGACCTCGTGGCTCGCAACGCGAAGCTGGGCGAAGCCGACGGGATCGACGACCGACAAAATGGCAAGCAGCAGCCCGGCCACCGCGCCGGTGACCGCGATGACATAAGCGATAAACAGGCTCGTTTGCGCCTTGCGGGATTGCCCCGGACGCCGATGTGCCGGGCGGGTCATGGATCAAATACGCCGAATCAAGCTTGCTGCAGCACGCCGCGGAATGCGGGGTCCTCCATCGCGCGGCCGGTGCCGATGGCGACGCAGGTCAGCGGGTCGTCGGCGACCGTGACCGGAAGGCCGGTCGCGTCGCGGAGCAGCTCGTCGAGCTCGCGGATCAGCGCGCCGCCGCCCGTCAGCACGATGCCCTGGTCGACGATGTCGGCCGCGAGTTCGGGGGCGGTGTTTTCGAGTGCGATGCGGACACCCTCGACGATCGTTCCGATCGGCTCCGACAGCGCCTCGGCGATCTGCGCCTGGTTGATCGAGATTTCCTTGGGTACGCCGTTGACGAGGTCGCGGCCCTTGATGTGGATCGTCATGCCCGTGCCGTCGGCGGGGATGCGCGCGATGCCGAAATCCTTCTTGATGCGCTCGGCGGTGGTTTCGCCGATCAGCAGATTATGGTGGCGGCGGACATAGGAGACGATCGCTTCGTCCATCTTGTCGCCGCCCGCGCGCACCGAGGTGGTGTAGGCGAGACCGCGCAAGCTGAGCACTGCAACCTCGGTCGTGCCGCCGCCGATGTCGACGACCATTGACCCGATCGGTTCGGTGACGGGCATGTCGGCGCCAATGGCGGCGGCCATCGGCTCCTCGATCAGCCACACCTCGCTCGCGCCGGCGTTCGACGCGGCGTCGCGGATCGCACGGCGTTCGACGCTGGTCGATCCCGACGGTACGCAGATCACGATTTCGGGGCTGCGGAACGCATTGGGCTTGCCGCCGTGGACCTTGGTGATGAAGTGCTTGATCATCTGCTCGGCGACGTCGATGTCGGCGATCACACCGTCGCGCAGCGGGCGGATCGCCTCGATGCTGTCGGGGGTCTTGCCCATCATCAGCTTGGCATCGTCGCCGACCGCCTTGACCCGCTTGACCCCGTTCAGCGTCTCGACCGCCACGACCGACGGTTCGTTGAGAACAATGCCCTTACCCCTGACATACACCACCGTATTCGCGGTGCCGAGGTCGATGGCCATGTCCTGGGAATTGAATTTGAACCAACGCGAAAAGAAGGACATCGATACTGCTTCCTGTCATCGGTGCCGGCGGCCCGAAGCGGACCGTGCCCCTGTCTTGGTGCCCGCGCGTCCCGTTCGGCGACAGGTCCAATCAGGGGAGATTCCGGCTCTTCCGTGTGGGGCGGCTGGATAAAATGATCAGGCTGTGCGGGTGGGTCGCGATTTGCGTCCGACTGCGCTAGGAGAGCCATTATGTCAATACGCCGCCTGCCGGAAACGCTCGTAAATCGGATCGCAGCCGGTGAAGTGGTCGAAAGACCCGCCGCAGCGCTGAAAGAACTGGTTGAAAATGCCATCGACGCGAGTGCGACTCGCATATCGGTGCGAATCGCCGAGGGCGGGATCGCGCGGCTTGAAGTCGAGGACGACGGTTGCGGAATGACGCCCGACGACATGGCGCTCGCGCTCGAACGCCATGCGACCTCGAAACTGCCCGACGACGCGATCGAGGATGTGACGACGCTCGGTTTTCGGGGAGAAGCGCTGCCGTCGATTGCCAGCGTCGCGCGGCTGACGCTCGAAAGCCGCACTGCGGGTGGCGACGGGTGGAGGCGCGTCGTCGACAATGGCACGGTGATCGCCGAAGGGCCGGCGGCGCTTGCCAAGGGGACGCGCGTCCTTGTCGAGGATCTGTTCGCGCGCGTGCCTGCACGGCGCAAGTTCCTGCGCAGCGCGCGCAGCGAATATGCCGCGTGCCTCGATATCGTGCGGCGGCTCGCGATGGCGCGGCCCGAGATTGGCTTTTCCGTCGAGCATGACGGCCGCCGCGTCCTCGACGTGCAGGGCGGTCAGGATCGCCTCGCACGCGTTGCCGCGCTCACCCAGCGCGAGCTTGCGCAGAACAGCATCGGCGTCGATGTCGATCGCGGCGAAGTGCATCTGGGTGGCGTCATCAGCCTGCCAACCTACAATCGCGGCATCGCCGACCACCAATATCTGTTCGTCAACGGGCGTCCCGTGAAAGACCGGCTGCTCGTTGGCGCGCTGCGCGGCGCCTATGCCGATCTCCTCGCGCGCGACCGCCACCCGGTCGTCGCGCTGTTCCTCGATATGCCGACGAGCGAGGTCGATGTGAACGTCCATCCGGCAAAGACCGAGGTGCGTTTTCGCGATCCGCAACTGGTGCGCGGAATGATCGTCGGCGGACTGCGCCGCGCGCTCGACGAGCAGGGTTTTCGCAGCGTCCAGCGTCCTGCGGAGGCGGCGCTTGCCGCATGGCAGCAGGAACCGGTCGCGCCGCCGCCGTCCGCGACCGGCTTTCTCTTCGGACGTCCCGGCGAGCCTGCGGTTCACCTGTTCGGTGCAGAGGTTCCCCCTGTCGGTGACGACATCGCGCGCGTCTATGACCGGCAAATGCCTTTTTCGAGCGCGGCGCCGGTCGCAGGCCGCGCCGAAGTCGCGGTCGCGCCGCCACCGGACGCCGTGGCCCACCCGCTCGGCATCGCGCGCGGCCAGATCGCCAAAACCTATATCGTCGCAGAGGCCGAGGACGGGCTGGTGATTGTCGACCAGCATGCGGCGCACGAGCGGCTCGTGCTCGAAACCCTGAAGCGCGGCATGGCGGGACAGTCGGTCGCTTCGCAGGGACTACTGATGCCCGAGGTCGTCGAACTCGACGAACCCGCCTGCGACCGGCTGGAAGCCGCAGCTTATCAACTCGCGGCGCTTGGGGTCGAAATCGAACGCTTCGGTCCTGCCGCCGTCATGGTGCGCGCGACCCCGGCGATGCTTGGCGCGATCGACTGTCGCAAGCTCGTGACCGACATCGCCGACGATCTTGCGGGCTATGACGCCGCGCTCGGCCTCAACGAAAAGCTCGAACTGGTCGCGGCGACGATGGCATGCCACGGCTCGGTCCGCGCCGGTCGCACGCTGAACGTGACCGAGATGAACGCGCTCCTCCGCCAGATGGAAGTCACGCCGCACTCGGGCCAGTGCAACCACGGCCGCCCCACCTGGGTGAAGCTCGCAATGGACGATGTTGAACGCCTGTTCGGCCGCAAATAATCGTCAGGCGGTCGGAATCGTTCCGCCGTCGATGACATATTCGGCGCCGCTGATCGCGCCCGCGCGCGGCGAGGCAAGAAAGGCGATCAGGTCGGCTACCTCGGCGGGACGGGCAGGGCGACCGAGGGGAATGCCGCCGAGTGCGTCCATGATGATTTTCTTGCCTCCCTCATAATCGGTGCCCGCGTGCGCCGCGAGGCGCTCCGCCATCGCGACGGCTGCCTCTGTCTCGATCCAGCCGGGCGAGACGCGCACGACGCGAACCCCCTTTGGCGTGACCTCCTTCGACAGACTTTTGCTATAGGTCGACAGCGCGGCCTTGGCGGCGGCATAGGCCGTCGTTGAGTCGGGAAGCGGAAGGCGATTCTGGATAGAGGTGACATGGACGATCACGCCCGACCCCTGATCGATCATGGCTGGCAACAGCGCCCGGTCGAGCCGCACCGCCGACATCAGGTTCAAGTTGAGCTCGGCCAACCATATATCATCCCCGAGCGCCGCATAACCGCCGCCCGGTGCCGACGAGCCGCCGGTCATGTTCACCAGAATATCGACCGCGCCGTAGCGTCGGCGAACGGCGTCGGCGACAATGGCGCAGCCTTCGGCGGTCGACAGGTCCGCCGCGGCGAATTCGACGCTCCCAGGAATAGCGGCCGATGCGGATCGCGCCGTGCTCATGACGCGCACGCCCTCGGCGATCAGGCGCTTGACGACCGCGGCGCCGGCGCCCTTCGTCCCTCCCGTAACGAGCGCGCGCTTGCCCGTGAGGCCAAGATCGAAGCTCATGGGATAATCTCCAGAAAGGCGATCTTGTCACCTTCGACCCGAAAGAAATGGCGTAGATTGACTTCGCCTCCGGGGAAGTTGCCGACCAGATGACAGGTGACGACAATCTTGCCGTCCTCTTCGGCGACCGCGACGGGCGTGATGCTATAGCTGTACTTGCGTGAGGCGTCGGCTTTCCATGCCCGGATCGCCGCCTTGCCGCGATGCGTCTCCCCTTCGTCCTTCACCACTGCATCGTCGGTGAAAAAGGCGGCTACGGCCGCCGCATCAGCACGGTCGGCTGCAAAATAGGCGGCAATGGGTGGGGGTAGGGGTATCGACATCGCGGGCTCCTGAAATTGCTTCACCGCCTAGATGTTTCTAAGCAGCGAAAAGCACAAGAACGCACGGAAAAGTAAGGCACTCACGTATGAGTAAGGTCGAACATACCCCGATGAGCGCCGCCGCGGGCATCGAACGGGCGTTTCATATGCTGGAGGGGCGCTGGAAGCTCGTTATCCTCTTCCACCTGTTCGGCGGGGCGCTCAAGCGCTTCTCTGACCTCGAGCGCGCGATCCCCGGCATTTCGCAAAAGATGCTCGCCCAGCAGTTGCGCCAGATGGAAAGCGACGGCATCGTACGGCGCATCGTTCATCCCCAGGTGCCGCCCAAGGTCGAATATGGCATCACCGCGTGGGGGCAGACGCTGTGTCCGGCGCTCGACGCGCTTTTGAGTTGGGCCGAACAGGGGCCGGAAACCGAATAGTTAGCTGAAATGAGAAGCGTTGAGGGGAGGCCGCTATGATCTTCGCCAGTTTCCGCGATGGAGAGGGATGCAAATCCTATATTGTCGGTTGCCCCGACACATGCGCCGCTGCGATAATCGATCCGGCACTCGACCAGGTAGACCGCTATATCGGAGAGATCGCGAAGCTAGGGCTTCGGCCCCGCTACATCATCGACACCCACACCCATGCCGACCATTTTTCGGGGGCACAGGCGATCCGGCGCGAATATGGCGCTCCGATCGTCATGCATCGCCTGTCGCCGTCGCCATATGTCGACCTTCATGTCGACGACGGTCATATGCTTCCGCTTGGCGCAATGCGCGTCCGGATCCTGCATACGCCTGGTCATACGCGCGACTCGATGTCGCTTCATATCGAGGACCGTGTTTTCACCGGCGACACATTGCTCATCGGCGGGACCGGGCGTACCGACCTTCCGAGTGGCGATCCCGAACAATTGTTCGACAGCCTGTTCGGCAAGCTGCTCGCCCTGCCCGACGACACGCTGGTGTTCCCTGCGCACGACTATAAGGGGCGCGAGCACAGCACGATCGGCGACGAGCGGCGCGCCAATCCGCGCCTCGCCAAAACCGACCGCGCCGAATTCGTCGCGATGATGAACAGCCTCAACCTTTCGGCGCCAACCCATTTGACCGAGGCGCTGCGCACGAACATGTCGGGAGGCAAGACGGTCCGCCAACTTCTCGTCGAGGCGAGCGCGCGCGTACCCTTCATGGCACTCGAAGAACTCGACCGCCGCATTGCCGCGCGGCCCAATGACTTCGTCGTCCTCGACGTGCGCGAAAAGGATGCCTTTGCGGCGGGCCATGTTCCGGGCGCTATGCACCTTCCGCGCGGACAACTCGAACTGCGCGTCAACGAGATGCTGCCCGACCCCAGCGTCGAGATCCTGACGATTTGCGAATTTGGCAAGATATCGACCCTTGCGGCAGCGACGCTGCGCGAACTGGGTTTCGAACGCGCCACCGCGCTCGACGGTGGAATGAAGGCGTGGCGCGACGCGACTTATCCAGTCGAGGCATCGCCGCCCGCAAACTGACTGCATCAACGCGGTTTCAACGGAGCTCGCCCGATAATCCGTCCGCGGCGTCGGCGGAACCTGCGCGCGCGCAACACGTTCGAGAAAGGAACGTAACGACAGGGGAACATCGTTGAACATGGACCGCCTCCGGAGGCTCGAGACCTTTGCACGCGCGGGATGGTTTGCGCGAGGGGTCGTCTACTTGCTGCTGGCCTACCTCGCCTTTGCGACCGGGACGCGCGACGAAGGCACCGTCGGCGTGCTTCGCTATGTCCAAACGATGCCTGCGGGTGGAATCCTGCTTACGCTGCTCGCAATCGGACTATGTTTTTATGGCATTTATCGCCTGCATTGCGCGCTATTCGACGGCGAAAGCAAGGGCGACGATGCGAAAGCGCTCGCGATCCGGACGGGCTATGCCGGCAGCGCGCTCGCGCATCTGGCCTTGGCATGGCTGGCGCTCAAGTTGCTGAATGGGCGTTCGCAGGAAGGTGGCGAGACCGAAAAAGGCGTCGCGCGCTTCATTCTGGAGCTTCCGTTCGGCGGAACCTTGCTGGGAATCCTTGGCGCAGCCTTTCTGCTCGCGGCCCTTCATCAGGGGCGCAAGGCCTGGACCGCGAGCTTCATGGCCGACATAGACCCCCGCGCGCCCTCGTGGGTGTGCCCGGTCGGGCAGGCGGGCACCGCGGCCCGTGCGGTTGTGTTCGCCATCGTCGGTTATTCGCTGCTCAGCGCCGGATGGTTCGCACAGGCGCACCACGTCAAAGGTCTTGACGATGCGCTCAGCGCGCTGCGCGGCCAGCCGCTGATCTATGCCTTCGTCATCCTCGGCCTTGCGATGTTCGGCCTATTGAGTCTCGTCGAAACACGCTGGCGCCGGATACGGAATGAGGATGTCGTCGCGCGGTTCAAGGCCGCTGTACGCTAATCCTGGTCGCCGCGTACGCGGATCAGGCCGTTCGAGCGCATCGTCATGACGGGCTCGTCATCCTGGTTGAACACCGTGAGCTTTGACTTGAAAATCCCCATGTCGGGACGACTTTCCGAGCGGCGTTTTTCGAGCACTTCGGTTTCGCAGCGCAGGGTATCGCCCGGATAGACGGGTTTCAGCCAGCGTAGCTCGTCGATGCCAGGTGAGCCGAGGCCAGCCTGTTTGCGCTCGGTCATATGGTCGACCATCATCCGCATCGCCATCGACGCGGTGTGCCAACCACTTGCCGACAATCTGCCGAAATAGGTCTTCGCCGCCGCATCGTCGTCGAGGTGAAAGGGTTGCGGATCGAACTTGCTCGCGAAATCGATCACGTCCTCGCGGTCGACGAGTTTGTTTCCGAACCGCTCGATGCGACCGACTTCGATATCTTCATAGTGCAGCATGGATGCGCCTATGCCGTGTCTCACGTCGCTTTGGCAAGGCGTCGATTGGCATCACGCCATTCTTACGCCCGCCACCCCGCGTTCGACTACGCCGGTCGCGCGCTTCGACAGGCTGTTTTCGGGCACCGTCACCCGGTCGACGACCATATAATGGGTCTGCCACGCCTCGCGATTTACCTCGCAAACGAGATAGCCGCGTTGATCGTTGGCAAATTTGAGTTCGGGATTGAGTTTCAGAAACTCGTCGGTGCCGCGGCGCTGGTCGCTGCCGTCGCCGCCGCTCGAGATCGACGTTGCGACGAATTCGGCGCCGACCACCTTGTCGCGCTGGACAAGGTCGCCGCAGAAGTTCTGATGTTCGTCTCCGGTCAGCACGATACAATTGTCGAGGCCCGCAAGGCGCGACAGGATACGCTGACGCGGCGCCTCATAGCCTGCCCAGCTGTCGAGGTTGACGATCTTTTCGGGTTCGTCGGCGCGCCGCCGTCGGTCGAGCGACATCATCGTCACCTGTTGCGCGATCGCGTTCCATGTCGCGTCGCCTTTTGACAGGTTGCGCGCGAGCCATTGCTCCTGCGCCTTGCCGAGCACCTCGGCATCCTTGGCGAACACTTCGGGGCAGGCAGGCTTGAAGCCGTCGCCGCACGGCTGGTCGTCGCGATACTGGCGCGTGTCGAGCAACTGCATCGCCATCAGGTCGCCATAGCGAAACTCGCGGTGCATCGCGACCATGCCGCCGCGCGGCAACAGCGCGCGGCGCACCGGCATATGCTCGTACCATGCCTGCATCGCCGCCGCCTTCTTGAGCATGAAGACGTCGCCAGGCGTGGCGTCGGGGTTGTTTCCGGGCAGGTCGAGCCGCCAATTGTCGACGTCGGACACCCAGTCGTTGATCACCTCATGATCGTCGAAGCTCGCCAGATGCGCATGCTGCGCGCGCACCGCCTGCTGGTCGATGTCGAGCAGCGTCTGTGAATAGGCGAGGCGGAAATCGGTCAGGTCGAACAGCGCGCGCTGGGCATAGCGGCGCACCGGCCGCACCGGCAGTCCGTCGGGGAAGAGGTAATCCTGCTGATATTCATAGATGAAGTCGCCATAATGATAGACGAAGGCCAGATCCTCGCGCGCCATGTGGCGATAGGCGCCGTAATAGCCCGATTCGAGGTGCTGGCATCCTGCGACGCCAAATTTCAGCGCATCGACGCGCGCGCCGGGGCCGGGCAGGGTGCGCGCGCGCCCGCGCAGGCTGCGTTCGCCGCCGGCGGTGAAACGGTAATAATAGGGGCGGTCGGGCTTGAGCCCCGCCACCTCGACATGCACCGCATGCGCGAGTTCGGGCCGCGCGAGCACAGTCCCCTGCGCGGCGATCTCGCGAAAGCCGCTGTCGGGCGACACTTCCCACTCGACCGGAACATTCGACAGCGGCATTCCGCCGTGGCGCTCCATCGGGTCGGGCGCAAGCCGCGTCCAGATAACGAAACCGTCGCTCGCGGGGTCGCCCGCTGCGACGCCGAGGCTGAAAGGAAAATCGCGGAACAGCTTTTGCGCGCGCACGATCGCGGGCGCAGCCAAGCCGACGAGCGTAGCCCCGGCAAGAAAATGGCGGCGGTTTACCATGGTAAGGCTCCGAAGAAAGGCGGTGGCGACTCGGCGCCGTCGGCATAGCCCAGCCCTTTGCCATTGCCCATGTCGAACGCGTAAATTGCAGCTTGTCAGCTTTTGCGCTTTCTGGAACATCACGCGCGAGGACAAGGGGGAATCATCGTGAAATTATCAAAGCGAAGCAGCGCCTTGGCGCTCGGTCTTGCGTTGGGCATGGCTGCGCCTCACATGACGGTATATGCGGCCGCGGGGGCACCCGCCGCCGCGTTGGCGCAGGAGGATGCGATCGTGCAGCAGCGGGCGGCTGCCGAAAAACTCGCGGCGTCGCTCCAACGCCAAACCGGGACGGTTCCGATTCCGGCCGCGAAGGCCAACCTAATGCTGGGCGATCGCTATTATTTCGTTGGACCCGAACAATCGCGGACCATTCTGGTCGATATCTGGCGCAACCCGCCCGGCGCGGCGAACGGCGTGCTCGGCATGGTGTTTCCGACCGGCAAGGATTTCCTCGACGACAGCTGGTCGGCGGTAATCACCTTCGAGGAGACCGGATTTGTCTCTGACGAGGACGCCAATTCGATCGACTATGATGTGATGCTGGCCGAGATGCAGGCCAGCGACCAGGCGCAGGCGACCGACGTTCGGGCACAAGGCTATCCTGCCGGTATACTCCAGCGCTGGGCACAACCGCCGACTTATGACGCCACAAAACACTCGCTTGTCTGGGCGCGCGATATCAAGTTCGACGACACGCCCGAAAACACGCTTAATTACGATATTCGGCTTCTCGGCCGCGAAGGCGTGCTCAGCATGAATATCCTCGCGAGCATGGGGCAACTCGACGAAGTTCGCGAAGCGGCCAAGACCTTCGCCAGCGTTGGCGCATTCCGCGAAGGAGCGCGCTATGCCGACTTCAACCCGGCGACCGACAAAAAGGCCGAATATGGTCTCGCGGGCCTCGTCGCCGCAGGCGGCGCCGCGGCCGTGGCCAAGAAGGCGGGACTTTTCGCGGTGCTTGCCAAATTTGGAAAGTTCATCGTCATCGGGATCGTCGCGCTGCTCGCGATATTCCGCAACTCGATCGGTGGTCTGTTCCGGCGTAAGCCTGAACCGGACGCCGACGAATGGAACGACGATCCGCCGGTCGATAGCCCCAGGGCGGATTGACGGCGCGTCAGAACCAGAAGCGCACCCCGGCGACGAATGCGGGATGTGACGCATCCTCGCCCGCGGCGCGCGCCAGCCGCGCGGTGCGGCCGATCTTGCGTTCCCAAACGACGCCGACATAGGGCGCAAATTCGCGCGCGACCTCGTAGCGCAGGCGTAGCCCCAGTTCGATGCTCGACAGCCCCGCGCCGACACCGGTCTCGGTGACGTCCTGCATCGCGAAATCGGCCTCGGCCATAGGTTGCGCGATCAGCCGCTGCGTGATGCGCTGGTCATAGCTGGCCTCGAACCGCGCGGTCACATCGCCCTTGTGCGACACGAACAGCGCGCCCTCGACCTCGAACCAATAGGGGGCCAGTCCCTCGATGCCCAATACGGCATGGGTGGGCGAAGCGCCGGAACCAAAATCCTGGCGAACGCCTGCCTGCACGTCGAAATAGGGTCCGATGGCGTGGCTCCACAATGCCTGCGCCTCGCCGCCCTCGAAATCGCCACCGAAAGCGCCTTCTCCCTCGCTTTTCAGCACCAGCCGGTCGATGTCGCCCCCAATCCAAGCTTCGGCGTCCCAAGCATAACCGTCGGAGCCTTGCCCGGCGCGCCATTCGGCTTCGTCGATCATCAGCTTGGAAAATGTGCCGCCGCCATGCTCGGCATAGAGGCGCTCGCGCGGTCCTCGCATCGCGTCGGCGCCGAATATGGCGTCGGCGGCGTCGACGCGCGGGGGAGCGGGCGCAGCCTCGTTTCCGGGGGGATTGTCATGGCTGCCATGTGGGTCCGCCACTTCGCCAGAAGGGGTGTCGGACTTGCAATGGCCCATCGCAGCGTGTTCTGCGGTGCAGCCGCTGCTCGGCGGCGGCGGAGCGGCGGGAGGTTCGGGCATCGTGCAATGCCCCATCGCTGCATGGTCCGGCGTACAGGAAAGGGCAGGCGGGGGTACATGGCCGGCATGCGGCGGCTGTGCCGCGGCGAACAGGAGGGCGATCATGCTCATGCAGCATCCTCCGGCGCGCGGACGGTAACGACCTGCATCATTCCGGCGTGCATGTGATAGAGGAGGTGGCAGTGAAAGGCCCAGTCGCCCGGCGCGTCGGCGGTCAGGTCGAATGTCACCTTGCCGCCCGGCTGGACATTGACCGTATGTTTGCGCGGCGCATGGTCGCCCTTTCCGGTCACCAGTTCGAAAAAATGGCCGTGCAGGTGGATGGGATGGGTCATCATCGTGTCGTTGACCAGTGTCACGCGCACGCGCTCGCCCAGCCGGAAGGGGATCGGGTCTTTGACCGCGTTCATCTTCACCCCGTCGAACGCCCACATATAGCGTTCCATATTGCCGGTCAGGTGGATCTCCATCGACCGTGAAGGCGTCCGCGTATCGGGGTTGCGGTCGAGCGCGACGAGATCGCGATAGGTCAGCGCGTCCGCCACATCCTCGAGGCCTTGTCCGGCCTCGCCGGTGCGGTCGACCGGCATCGGCGAAATGCTCTGGACCGCGGGGGTGTCCTTGACGGTCGGGGCGAGGTCCATGTCGCGCATACTGTGTTTCATCGCGCCATGATCGCCACCATGGTCCATCGCGCCATGGTCCATTGTTGCATGATCCATGCCGCCCATCGCACCCATTCCCATGTCCTTCATCGTGGCGAGCGGGCGTTTGCGAAGCGGGGGTACCGGCGCGGTCATGCCGGCGCGCGGCGCCAGCGTCGCGCGCGCCATTCCCGATCGATCGCTGGTCTCGCCAACCAGCGTATAGGCGCGATCCTCGGGCACGACGATGACGTCATAGGTCTCGGCGACGCCGATCTGGAACTCGCCGACCGTTACGGGGCGGACGTTCAGTCCGTCGGCCTGTACGACGATCATCTTGAGGCCGGGGATCCGGACATTGAAGATCGACATGGCGGAGGCGTTGATGATGCGCAGCCGCACGCGCTCGCCCGGCCGGAACAGCCCGGTCCAATTGTCCTGCGGGCCGTGCCCGTTGACCAGATAGGTGTAGGCGGCGGCGGTGACGTCGCTGATGTCAGTCGGGTCCATCCGCATCGCCCCCCACCGCAGCCGCTCCCCGAGCGTCTGGTCCTCGCCCGCGATCAATCCGCCGAGCGTCTGTTTCTGACGGTTGAAATATCCGCCCATCTGCTTGAGCTTCTTGAAGATGATATGCGGGTGCATCGGGCTGTGGTCGGACAGGACGATGACATGCTCGCGGTCATGTTCGACCGGGTCGGGGCCGGCGGGGTCGATCACGATCGGCCCATAGTGGCCGAGTTGCTCCTGCAGCCCCGAATGGCTGTGATACCAATAGGTGCCTGACTGCTGGACCGGAAATTCATAGGTGAAGGTCGTGCCCGGTGCGATGCCGGGAAAGCTGATCCCCGGTACGCCGTCCATATGAAAGGGCAGGATCAGCCCGTGCCAGTGGATCGAACTGTCCTCGTCCAGCGCATTTTCGACGTGCAGCCGCACGGTCGTGCCTTCCCGCAACCGCACGAGCGGACCGGGGATCGTTCCGTTGATGCCGATTGCATGGCTCGTCCGCCCGTCGATGGTCAGCATGCGGTGTGCAATCTTCAGCCGGATGTCGGTTCCGCTCACCGTCGGCAAGCCGGACGAGACCGGCCGGGCCCACAGCGGAAGCCATGGTGCCAGCGCGGCCGCGCCTCCAACCGCAAGCAAGGCGCGGCGGTCGATCATCCGTGTCATACCACCATCCTCAGCATCCAGAGCGCCATGCCGATCATCATCAGATTTTCGGTCAGCGATACAAAGCCGAGCGGAACCTTGCTGCTGCCGCCGACGCATGCGCATTTGATGTCGCGCTTGTCGATATAGACCGCCTTGAATACCGAGACCGCACCGATGCTCGCTATGAACAGCGCGACCGGGATCGACAGCCACGGTAGCGCGTGCGCGGTCATCAGCACGCCCGCCAGCCCTTCGGCAAAGGGATAGATGCGGCCATAAGGCACCCAGCGGCGCGCGAGCAGGTCGTAATTCAGGAACATCGTCGCAAACTTTTCGACGTCCTGCAGCTTGAGCAGCGCAAGCACGATCATGCTGAACGAAATGAACCATTCAGCGGCGCGGACCGTGAAGGCGTCGCCATAGGCCGCAAAACTGGTCGCAAGCGCCATCAACGCGGTCATCGCGAACAGCGCCATCACGGGCGTATAGGTAGTGGCGTCGGGGTCGGCGACTTTCAGGCCAAAGTGTCGGCGGAGGTCGTCGTGCCCGCCGATCCGTCGCCCGTCGATAAAGATTTGCGGCGTGGTCTTCACATCATGCTTTGCCTTGAAAGCGTCGGTCTCGGCCCGTGTCGTCAGCCAACGGTCGTCGACCGCATAGCCTTTGCGTTTGAGCAGGTGGAGTGCCTTGAGACCGTAGGGACAGATATGGTCGGACATGACCATGCGATAGAGGGTTGCTTGCTGTGTCATGCCGCCCATATAGCGTCCGTACTATAGTACGGAGTCAAGCAGTGCAATTGACGATCGGCAAATTTGCGAAAGCGGGCGGGGTCGGGGTAGAAACTATCCGCTATTATCAACGTCGTGGGTTGCTCGGCACACCCGCGCGCAGCGGTGGCGACGGGTGGAGCGGGGGTATCCGCCGCTATGACGAAAATGACGTCCGCCGCCTGAAATTCATTCGCTCGGCGCAGGCATCGGGTTTTACGCTCGACGAAATCGGCGAGCTACTCGCGCTCGAACAGAGCGACGACCGACCGCGCGTGCGTGCGTTGGCGCGGCAGCGCATTGATGTGCTCGACGAAAAGATCGCCCAAATGACCGAGACCCGCGCTGCCCTGGCGCGTCTTGCCGATCAATGCGCCGCGAGCGACAAGGGGCCATGCCCGATATTGGCGGCGTTCGAGGGGTAAGACTCAGGCTAATCTTTGACAAAGGCGGATTTCGGGCGATCGATGTCATCGTCTCCCACCACATATCGTCATACCGGCGAAGGCGCGAACCTAGGGCGAGCATAGGCTGCCCCCACTCTGGGTTCCCGCTTTCGCGGGAATGACGAAAGTTGGTGATGCCCGCTTCTCGCCCATGCGGACGTGGTAGTAGCGGCGTCTAGCTATGCAGGAAGTGCATCACGTCGCCGTCCTGCACGACATAGGCCTTGCCCTCGGCGCGCAGCTTTCCGGCCTCGCGCGCCTTGGCTTCGCCGCCGAGCGCGACATAGTCGGCATAGGCGATGGTCTCGGCGCGGATGAAGCCCTTCTGGAAGTCGCTATGGATCTCGCCCGCTGCTTCTGGAGCGGTCGCGCCCTTGTGGACGGTCCACGCGCGCGCTTCCTTCGGCCCGACGGTGAAGAAGGTCAAAAGGTGGAGCAGTTCATAGCCTGCGCGGATCACGCGCGCGAGGCCGGTTTCATGGAGGCCCATTTCTTCGAGGAACAGCATGCGCTCGTCGGCGTCCATGCCGACCAACTCGGCCTCGATCGCCGCCGACACGATGACCGCCTGCGCGCCCTCCGCCTCGGCGCGTGCGAAGACCGCTGCGCTGTGGGCGTTGCCATCGGCTGCCTTCGCCTCGTCGACGTTGCAGACATACAGCACGGGCTTGGTGGTCAGCAGCTGCGCTTGCTTGAGGATGCGTTCCTCCTCGACATCCTTGGGTTCGGTCAGCCGCGCAGGTTTGCCGGCGCGCAGCAGATCGAGCGCCTGGCCGAGCACCGACGCGGCCGCCTTGGCTTCCTTGTCGCCGCCGGTCGCCTTTTTCTGGAAGGCGGGAACGCGCTTTTCCAGACTTTCGAGGTCGGCGAGCAGCAGCTCGGTCTCGACCGTCTCGGCATCGGCGACGGGATCGACCTTGTTCTCGACATGCTGGATGTCGTCATCCTCGAAACAGCGCAGCACATGAACGATCGCGTCGACCTCGCGGATGTTGCCGAGGAACTGGTTGCCCAGTCCTTCGCCCTTCGACGCCCCGCGCACGAGGCCGGCGATGTCGACGAAGGCAAGTTGCGTCGGGATGATCTTCTGGCTCGACGCAATGGCTGCGAGCTTGTCGAGCCGCTCGTCGGGGACGGCGACATTGCCGATGTTCGGCTCGATCGTGCAAAAGGGATAATTCGCCGCCTGCGCTGCCTGCGTCTCGGTCAGCGCATTGAACAGCGTGGACTTGCCGACATTGGGCAGCCCGACGATCCCGCATTTGAAACCCATAAACACTCCATGAGGTCCGGCGTCGCGCCGGTCGTTGCCCGCGCCCCTAGCGCCTCGTGGCCGCGCGCGCCAGCCTTTGTGGGCGAATGCGGCAGTTGCCAAATGTTCAGCCTTGGGCTTCTATTGCTCAGCCATGCGTTCCTATCTCTTCCCGACCGTCGCAATCGCGGCGCTCGCACTGGCAACGACCGTCGCCGCGGCGCCAAACAGGTTCGAGGCAGTCGTGCTCGGCGAACTCAATCGCTTTCGCGGCGATCCGGCGGGCTACGCTGACGTGTTGCGCGGCTATCGCCCGCGTTTCGAGGGGCGGTTGCTGCGCGGCAACGGCAATGGCGAAATCGACATATTGACCAATGAGGGCGTATTCGCCGTCGACGAAGCGATCCGCGACCTTCGCGGCGAGCGACCGCTGCCGCGCCTCGATCCGAGCGATATGCTGGCGCGTGCGGCTGCCGACCATGTCGCCGACCAGTCGCGCTCGGGCGCGGTCGGCCATTATTCGCGCGGCCGCGGTCCCGGCGAGCGGATGAAGGCGCGCGGCGGCGGCCCCTATGTCAACGAAGTGATCACTTATGGCCATCACGAACCCGCCGGTGTCGTCCATCAGTTGCTGATCGACGATGGCGTTCCGGGGCGCGGTCATCGGCACAGCCTGCTCCGCGCGACGCACCGCTATGCCGGCGTCGCGTGCGGCCGCCACCCGGTCCATCGCACGATGTGCGTGATCATGATGTCGCAAACGCCCGACGGATCGCCGCCCCCACCGCCCAAGCGGTGACGCGCGCGGGCGATCAGTCGTGGACCGCCTTGACGAGTGGACCGAGGGCGCTGCCGCCGAGCCAGGCAAGCTGCGTTTCTGCCGACACGCGATTGATTGCTTCCTGCGGCTTGTTGCCCGGGTGCACCGCGCGGCGTAGCGGGCGCTTGCCCACGGGCATCGCCATGATCTCGGCAATTGCGCGCGGGACGTCCATCGGGTCGGCGCTGCGCCCGCTGCCGTCTTCCGTTCCCATGCCGCGCGTAAAGGGTTCGTAGGCCGCGAGCAGCGCAGGCTCGCTCCGTTCTTTCAGCGCGCCGGTATAGGCGTTGCGATTGACCCAGACCTTGGTCGGATAGCCGCCGGGCTGGATGATCGTCACGTCGATGCCGTGCGGCACGAGCTCGTATGCAAGCTGCTCGGACAGCGCCTCGACCGCAAATTTGGTGGCCGAATAATGGCCGCCGCCGGGGATGATGACGCGCCCGAGTTGCGACGAGATATTGAAAATCTGGCCGACCTTTGCCGCGCGCATCTGCGGTAGCAGCGCGCGCAGCATCCGCTGGATACCGAAAACATTGGTGTCGAAGATCAGCTTGGTCGCTTCCATATCCTGCACCTCGACCGGCCCGGTGATGCCGATGCCTGCATTGTTGACCAGCGTGTCGATGCGCCCGTCCGCAATCTCGAGCGCCTTTGCGGCGCCGCCCGCGACCGAGGCGTCGCTGGTCACGTCGATTTCGACGATATGAAGGTCGAGTCCGTCCTTCGCCGCTTCGCCGGCAAGGCTTTCCGCCTCGGGCCGCGGCACCCCCCGCATCGTCGCGATCACCTTCGCGCCGAGCCGTGCATAATGCAGCGCGCCGAGCCGCCCGAAGCCGCTCGAACAGCCGGTGATAAGGACAGTTCGGCCTTTGAGCGAAGGCGCCTCCTGGGCGCGGAGCATGGCCGGTGCCGCGGCCGTTAGCGCAGCCGCGCCGATCATCAACTCGCGGCGGGAAGGGGAAGGGCGGTCGGTCATGAGCGATTCCTTTCGCCCGCGACCATGCCGCAAATTTTAGGCGGGGCCAAATGGGGCAAGGCTACGCCCATATTTTCGTCATTCCGGACTTGATCCGGAATCCATTTGTCCGACGCCCACAATGGACTCCGGATCAAATCCGGCGTGACGAAATAAAAATGCTCAACCGTTGAGCCGCAGCGCCAGGTCGTTCTGGAAGCGCACCTCATCGCCATCCGCCAGCCACGGCGCTTCGGCCGCGATGGCGCCGAGCAGGTCGGTCAGCGGTTCGATCTCGCTCTTGTGATAATTGCCGAGGACATGGCCGGTCACGCGGTCCTTGTGCCCCGGATGTCCGATGCCGATGCGCACGCGGCGGAAATCGTCGCCGATATGCGCGATCATGCTGCGGATGCCGTTATGGCCCGCCGCACCGCCGCCCTGCTTGACCTTCACCTTCATCGGCGCAAGGTCGAGTTCATCGTAAAAGGCGGTGACGTCCTGCGGCGTCAGTTTGAAGAAGTCCATCGCGGCGCGCACGCTGCGCCCACTTTCGTTCATGAAGGTACCGGGCTTGAGCAGCAAGATACGCTGCGAACCGATGCGCCCATCCTGAAGCCAGCCCTGGAATTTCTTCGCGGGCGCGGGATATCCGTGCATGTCGGCGATGACGTCGAGCGCCATGAAGCCGACATTGTGGCGGTGCATGGAATATTGCGGCCCGGGATTGCCGAGGCCGACCCAGAGCTGCATGGCGGCGTCCCTCCCGGCTCTGTCGGGGATCGCCCCTTCCCACGCAGGGGAAGGGGCGAGTCCGGTGGATCAGGCTTCTTCGCCGCCCTCGGCTGCGTCTTCGCCGCCTTCGGCTTCGGCCTCGCCTTCGTCCTTCGACGTATCGCCATCGCTCGATTTGAGCGCCGACGGGGCGACGATGGTGGCGATGGTGAAGTCGCGGTCGGTGATCGCGCTTTCGACGCCCTTCGGCAGCGTCACGTTGCTGATGTGGATCGAATCGCCCACGTCAAAACCGGTGACGTCGATCGCGATTTCGTCGGGCATCTTGTCCGCATCGCAAACGAGCTCGAGCTCGTGGCGAACGATGTTGAGCACGCCGCCGCGCTTCAGGCCGGGCGACTTTTCCTCGTTCTGGAACACGACCGGAATCGCGACCTGCACCTTGGCATCCTTGGCGATGCGCAGGAAGTCGGCGTGGACCGGGCGATCCTTGACCGGGTGGAAAGCGACGTCCTTGGGCAGCGTGCGGATCTGCTTGCCGCCGACATCGATCATCACGACCGAGTTCATGAAGTGACCCGTCATCAGCTGCTTCATCAGCAGCTTTTCTTCGACATGGATCATCAAGGGTTCTTCTTTGCCGCCATAGACGACGGCGGGGACGCGGCCATTGCGACGCAGGTCACGCGAGGCTCCCTTGCCTCCGCGTTCGCGCGTCTCGGCCGTCAGCGTCAGCTGATCGCTCATATCATTTCTCCGAGAAACAGTTACACAGTTCCGCCACGCCTCCAGGGATGACCATGACGGAAGCGCGGGCGCATAGCGGGGAACGGACCCAAAAGCAAGCGCGTCTCTGGTGCCAGGCTTTCGTCGGCGGAAGGGATTCGGGACCTTCGCTTCGCATCCCGTTCCCGCCGTTTCGGTACAATATGCCTTGCCTCGCCCCATGATAAGACGCCATCGTGGATGCAGGGTGAGCAGGGGACGGGGCGATGGCGGCACCATTCGGGCATGGGCAGCTCAAATTCCTGAAGGCATTGACCGAAGCGCTGTTTCACGGCGCCGAAATGGCGATCAGCACCGATCAGGTCGTGGCAAATGTCGCCGAACTGTTCGGTAAGGTCGGCGGGACCAAGCTCGAGGAGATGCGCGTCTCGCTTGCCGCGACCGAATTCGTCCTCGGGCCGATGTTCAGCGAGGTCGGCGTCGCAACGCGCGTCGCGCGGATCGAGGACCGGCTGCGCGACAGCCAGATCGACTTGTTCCAGGACATGGGGCGGCTGCGCGGCATCATCTATGCCTGTTACTACGGCCATTGGCTGCCGGGCGGCGAGGATCAGAATGTCGGCAACCCGGTGCATCGCCAGATCGGCTTTGCGCTCCCGAAATTTCGTGCGCGCGGTCCCGGCGAGATGCCGATCACCCGCGTCGAGGGGCGCGAGATCGATCCCGCGCATATATTGGATGCCGACAGCCTCGACGACCGCTATGACGTGATTGTTGTCGGGTCGGGTGCGGGGGGCGCGGTCGCGGCCTGTAATATTGCGGCGCAGGGTTATAAGGTGCTGATCGTCGAGGCGGGGCCCTTTTACCCGTCGCCCGCGATCACGCATCACGAGCTCGACATGATCGCGCGGCTTTACAAGCATGGCGCGGTGCAGACGACGACGAACCGCGATTTTGTGGTGTTTCAGGGGCGCTGCGTCGGCGGATCGTCGACGATCAACAACGGCATCTGCCTGCGCGTCAACGAGGAGGGGCGCACGCACCCCGACGCGCTCGACGTGCTGGCAAAATGGGCGAGCATCGGCGCGCCGGTCGACCGCGCGGCGTTCGACGCGAGTTATGACGCGGTGCAGGCGAAGCTCGGCATCGCGCGGATCGAGCCGCGGAGCGGGCGGCACAACGGCCCGCACCTGATGAACGGGTGGCATGCCTATGCCGCGACCTCGGCCGACCCCAAGGATGCGCGCGCGGTCGCCGACTGGTTCGACAAGAATTTCGGGCCGCCGGGGACGCCGAACGCCTGCGCCTATTGCGGCTATTGCAATTCGGGCTGCGCCTATGGGCGCCGCATGGGCGTCGCGCAGACCTATTTGCCCGAGGCGTGCCGCGACCATGGCGCGCGCATCCTGCCCGGCACCAAGGCCGACCGCATCCTTTGGCAGACCGCCTATGACGGCCGGCGCGAGGCCGAGGCGGTGCGGCTGGTGCTGCCCGACGGGTCGCGGCGGATCGTCGGCGCGCGCGTCGGCGTAGTTGTCGCGGCGGGCACCATCGCCTCGTCGAAGCTGCTCGACCGCAGCGACATCGACGGCACGGGCTATCAGGTGTCGCTCAACGTCGCCTCGCCCGTCGTCGCGCTGATGCCCGAGGGCGTCGGCGGCAGTGCGTGGGACGAGGACCAGATGTCGAGCTATGTCGACTGCGGCGACTTCCTTCTCGAAAGCCATTTCCAGCCGCCGATGTCGATGGCGTCGCTGATGCCCGGCTGGTTCGCCGACCATGCCGCGCGGATGAAAAACTACGGACGCGTTCATTCGGCGGGCGTGCTTGTCCCCGCCGACCGGCGCGGGCAGATCGACGACGGCAAGCTGAAGTTCCGGCTCGACACGCAGGACGACCTGCCGCTGCTCCGCCGCGCGATGGCGACGCTGACCAAGGTGCATTTCGCCGCGGGGGCGATCGAATGCTACCCGGCGCTGGCGAAGGGGCAAAAGGTGACGCCCGACATGGACATCGACGGCTTTTTCACCGCTGCGATCCGCGAGCAGGACGATGTGACGCTGTCGAGCAGCCACCCGCACGGCGGCAATGCGATGCACGAAAACCCGCAGCACGGCGTCGTCGACCCTGCCTGCCGCGTCCATGGCACGACCAATGTGCTCGTCACCGACGCGAGCGTTTTCCCCAGCTGCATCCGCGTCAACGCGCAATGGACGACGATGGCGATGGCGCATTATGCAACCGGGCGGGGTGATCCGTTTCGGTGAGGAATTTCGTCATTGCGAGCGAAGCGAAGCAACCTCCAGACGGCAGCCTTGCGCGAGGTTGATGGCTGGAGATTGCCGCGTCGCCTTCGGCTCCTCGCAATGACGGTGAGATTTGTCTAAGGGCGCGCACCATGAGCTTCACCGTTGCCGCCCTCTATCGCTTTGCGCCGTTCGACGACCCTGCCGCGCTGCGCGCGCCGCTACTCGCGCTTTGCGAGGAGCGGGGGATCAAGGGGACGCTGCTCCTCGCGCGCGAAGGGGTGAACGGGACGATCGCGGGGACGGCTGACGGGGTCGCGGCGGTGGTCGACCATATCCGCGCGCTCCCCGGATGCGCCGACCTCGACATCAAATATTCGGCCGCGGCCGCGATGCCCTTTGGCCGGATGAAGGTGCGGCTGAAGAAGGAAATCGTGACGATGAAGGTGCCGGGCGTCGACCCCGCGCGCGAGGTTGGCGCCTATGTCGCGCCCGCCGAGTGGAACGCGGTGGTCGACGACCCCGACACCGTCGTCATCGACACGCGCAACGATTTCGAGGTTGGATATGGCAGCTTCGACGGCGCGGTGAACCCGCACACGAAAAGCTTTGGCGACTTCCCCGGCTGGTGGCGCGCCAATGCCGACCAATTTGCGGGCAAGCGCATCGCGATGTTCTGCACCGGCGGCATCCGCTGCGAAAAGTCGACCGCCTTCCTGAAAAGCGAAGGCGTCGACGATGTTGTCCACCTGAAGGGCGGCATCCTCGCCTATCTCGAACAGATGCCGGAAACCGAGAGCCGCTGGCACGGCAGCTGCTTCGTCTTCGACGAGCGCGTCAGCGTCGGCCATGGGCTGGTCGAGGTCGGGGAGAAGGAATAGCCGCCAAGGCTGGCGGGCGCGCGGGGCTGCTCTGTGGCTGTCGTTAGCGGACGATGCTTTGGTTCGCGTCCGTCGCGATCCGTTCGGCAACGACCGCCAGCACATTGTCCTGGATATCGCCCAAGATCCGCTCTCCCCACCAGCCTGCGTAGGCGTTGAACGGGGTCGAGAGGTGGTAGCGTGTCCAGAGCCGGATTTTTGTTCGTCCGCCGGTCAATGGAATCAAGTCATAGCCGCCCGCGTCGATCCACAGGTGGCGACCGTGAGGCTGTATATGGCGGTCGGTGCGTTCGTGGATCGACGGGTCTGGGAAGGCGAACTGCCATTGCAGACGTTCCTGTGACCGCCATTCGGTGACAATCTCCTGGAAGCGAATATCGTCCTGCCACCGTGCATCGCGCACCGCACCCGGCCCGCGCCCCGACAGGTGCGCCGCGACCGGACGTGGCAGGCGCAGCAGGTCCTGGCTGATGTTCCAGCGCCCCTCATCCGGCGAGATCGCGGGAATAACAAGCAGGCGCGGCCAGGCGACAGCGGCGGGCGCATCGACCACAATCTCGCGCACGACCGTTCGCGTTTCGCGCGGCGGTACGAATTGTTGATCGACCAGCAGCGCGAGGAAAGGCAGAAGGAGCATCGCATGGGCGCGGAAGATGGCGGGGTCCACATGACGCTGCTGACGGCGATACAGATAGACCGGCCAAAGCCCCACATAGCCGAACCCGATCCAGAAGGGCACCGCCATGACAAGGCAGACAACGCCTTCGCGAAGGAAAACCGCGCCGATCGCCGTTGCAACGAACGCAAGCCAAAGCGGCACCGAAAGATAGGTGCCGCGCGACCAGTTTCGTCCCATACTGCCTATCCAGCCGATGAAGGCCGACGTTGTTGCGGGCAATACGACCAAGAGAGAATAGCCTATCGCTCCGCTTTTTCCTGCCTCCGCGAGTATATAGACCGCCAAGGCCGCCGCGAGGGCGACCATGGTTGCAGAGACGAATTTCCAATTGTCGCGCCGACGGATTCCCGGTCGATCAGTCATTGTCACGCGGGCTCCCCCCTTGGCGCGCAGCCTGTCCCTTGCTAGCGCGCTTGGCAACACCCATTTAGGCGCACCCACGCTTGCGAAGGACGATCATGCCCACGACCCACCACACCAAGATGCTGATCCTCGGTTCCGGCCCCGCGGGGCTTTCGGCCGCCATTTACGGCGCGCGCGCGGGGATGCAGCCGATCGTCGTGCAGGGGCTTCAGCCCGGCGGGCAGCTGACGATCACGACCGACGTCGAAAACTATCCGGGCTTTGCCGACGTGATCCAGGGGCCGTGGCTGATGGAACAGATGACCGCGCAGGCGGTGCATGTCGGGACGAGCATGATCTGGGACACGATCGTCGACGTCGACCTGACGCAGCGGCCGTTCAAACTGACGGGCGACGGCGGCGATGTCTATATGGCGGAAACACTGGTGATCGCGACGGGCGCGCAGGCGAAGTGGCTGGGGGTGGAAGGCGAGCAGGAACTGGGCGGCAAGGGCGTGTCGGCGTGCGCGACGTGCGACGGATTCTTTTATCGCGGCAAGAAGGTCGTGGTGATCGGCGGCGGCAACACCGCGGTCGAAGAGGCGCTGTACCTCACGAACCACAGCGACGACGTGACGCTGATCCATCGTCGCGATTCGCTGCGCGCCGAAAAGATCCTCCAGGACCGGCTGTTTGCCAACCCCAAGATCAAGATGCTGTGGAACAAGCGCGTCGAACGCTTCGTCGCGGGCGAGGGCGTTTCGGGACTCGTCGGCGTCGACCTGGTCGACACGGTGACGGGCGAGGCGAGCCACGAGCCGACCGACGGCGGTTTTGTCGCTATCGGCCACAGCCCGGCGACCGAATTGTTCAAGGGCAAGCTGCCGCTCGATGACGACGGCTATCTGCAGGTGACGCCGGGCACGTCGTTGACGGCAGTCCCCGGCGTGTTCGCGGCTGGTGACGTGTCGGACAAGGTCTATCGCCAGGCCGTGACCGCCGCCGGCATGGGCTGCATGGCCGCGCTCGACGCCGAACGCTTCCTCGCCGAAGCGGAGTTCCACGCGCTGGTGGACGCATAAGGCGCGGTCTAACGCCCTATTGCACCCGGCGCACGTCGAACCCGGCGGCTTCCATCAATGCTGGCAGGCCGTCGGTGCCGACCATATGTCCGGCGCCCACTGCGACCAACACGGTGCCCGGCCGGTCGAGACGCCGTTTGATCCAAGCGCTCCACGCTTGATTCCGGTCGGTGATGATCGCTTTGCGCGCGTCCGGCACCGCGTCGATATCGTCGTTGACGATCGCCTCCAGCGCGGCAACGTCGGCGCGCGACCAGGCGGCGGTCAGCTTGCGAACGTCGTTCACGGCATCCTTCGCGTCCGATGCCGCGTTGACCAGCAGTGTCCGCTGCGTCGCCGGGTCGAGCGTTTCGAAAAGATAAAGTTGTGCGCGCGCCGTTTCGAAACCGGAAATCGGTTTGCCCGCAGCCTCGAACATCGCGGTGAGTCCGGTTTCGACTCCGTCTGACGACGACAACGCCGCATTGCGCGCGGCGCGCTGGCCCATCAACACCAGTACCGCCCAATCGTCGAGCGCATCGCCGCCGAACGGATCGCCGCTCGCTTCGAGTGCGCGATAGCCGGCGAGCGCGGCCGGAGGAAGGCGCTCGTGCATTGCGAGGGGGGCGATGCGCGGGGCGAGGGCGCGAAAGACCGATCCAGCCTGCGCGGCCTCTCCCGGTGACAGTTCGAGGACCAGCTCGTCGGCGTTGGCGATTGCCGTGTCGACCTTTCCTCCCCTCCAATCGGTCCCCCGCGGAAGGGCGTGCATCGTGCCAAGCAAATAGATTTGCGTGTCTTCGTCGGCGACGAGCCACAATGCCGGTGTCGCGGTCGGCCCCGGCTCTCGTGTTCCGCACGCGGCCAGCAGCAAGGGCAGCAGGATCGCTGCAACGCGGCGGCGGCCGTGCAGTGTCCGGGGGCGACCGCTACCGATCAATAGTCGACCCGTTCGGCGACCAGCCCGCGGTCGGCGAGTTCCTTCTGGACGCTGCGGTCTCCGGCGAGATGTCCGGCGCCGACCGCGACGAAAACCGTGCCGGGTTCGTCCATGCGGGCCTTGATCCGATCGGCCCAGCGCGCATTGCGGGCATAAAGCAGCGCATCGGCGACTTCCGGCGTTTCCGCCAGGCTTTCGTTCATCAGTTCGGCAAGCGCTTCGGGTTTGCCCGCCGCCCATTCCACGACCAACGCGTCGAGCATCGAACCCATTTTGTCGATATCACGCACAACCGAGTTGAGATAGGAGAGCTGGGCATCGGCCGGCAGCGCGTCGAGAAAACCGAGCTGTTCCTTCAGATCCTCGAACCCCGCAATCGGCTTGCCCGCGCTTTTGGCGAAGCGCGTAAGCTGTTTTTCGGCTCCCTGTTCGGGATCGTATCCCAGCTTGGCGAGCGGGGCGACCGACAGGGTGACCGCGGCGAACCAGGGTTCAAAGACATCGAACTGCGCAACCGGCAGTCCGACTTTGTCCATTGCCGCATGATAGGCCGCGCGCTGTTCGTTATCGAGCCGCGACGACAGCGCGGTGCCGCTCTGGTCGACGGCGAGCGGAATCATCGTTTGCTGGATGGCGGTCTGGTCCTCGGGCAGCACCATTTCGAGCATCAACGTGTCGGATTTGTCGAACGCCTCCTTCACCGCCTCGTCGAACCAGCTGAGCCCCGGTCTCAGCACATGGACGGTCCCGAACAGGTAAATGGTCGTGTCCGCGTCCTTGACGACCCACAGGGCCGGGTCAGCGTCGACCGTCGCGGCCGTTTCGGCGGCATGCGCAATCTGCGAGCCAAAGGGGAGCAGGGTGCATTGCCCGAGCGGGATCAGCGCGCAGGTGAGGACGAGTTTCTTGAACCATTTGGTCATTGCAAAGCCTTTCGTCGATTTGCCCAAGGCTTAGGGCGGGCGGCGCGAAAAGGGGAGGGCAAATGTTGACGATTTGCAGGCATTGTCCTCGCCGTCCCGCCGCGGCGCCTTGCCCCCGCCCTTGACCGGCGCGCGCCGCTGCGCCAAGGGCTGCGGCACTTGTTGCACCTGCGAAAGAAGGCATGAGCGTGGCCGGCGCGGCGGAAAAGACACCCTTGAGCTTCCAGGACATGATCCTGACGCTGCACGCCTATTGGGGCGCGCGCGGTTGTGCCATCCTGCAGCCCTATGACATGCGCGTCGGTGCAGGGACATTTCACCCCGCGACGACCCTGCGCAGCCTGGGTCCCGAGCCGTGGAACGTCGCCTATGTCCAGCCGAGCCGCCGGCCGACCGACGGGCGCTATGGCGAAAACCCGAACCGGCTGCAGCATTATTACCAGTATCAGGTGATCCTGAAACCGTCGCCCGCAGACCTGCAGGAGCAATATCTGGGGTCGCTGGCGGCGATCGGCATCGACCCGCTGCTCCACGACATCCGCTTTGTCGAGGATGATTGGGAATCGCCGACGCTCGGCGCGTGGGGGCTGGGCTGGGAAGTCTGGTGCGACGGGATGGAAGTCACCCAGTTCACTTACTTCCAGCAGATGGGCGGCTTCGACTGCAAGCCCGTTGCGGGCGAGCTGACCTATGGGCTCGAACGGCTCGCCATGTATATCCAGGGCGTCGACAATGTGTACGACCTGCGTTTCTCCGACCCCGTCGGGGACGTGCCGGGTGTCAGCTATGGCGACGTCTTCCTTGAAAACGAACGGCAATTCTCGAAATGGAATTTCGAGGTCGCCGACACCGACAGCCTGTTTGCGGGCTTCAAGGCGGCCGAAGCCGAATGCCAGCGCGCGATCGACGCGGGCGTGCCGCTCGCGGCCTATGACCAGGCGATCGAGGCGAGCCACCTCTTCAACCTGCTCCAGGCGCGCGGCGTGATCAGCGTGCAGGAACGCGCCAACTATATGGCGCGCGTCCGCGACCTCGCGAAAGGGAGCTGCAAAGCGTGGATCGACAGCCAGTCGGAGAGCTGGACCGCGAAATATCCGGGGTGGACGCTATGATGGCGGCCTACCAAAATCCTCCCCGAAACGGGGAGGGGGACCGCGCGAAGCGTGGTGGAGGGGGCTCGCGAGGCTTGCAACGCCCGCAGGTGTACGCCGCCCGTCGGCTCCGTCGTGAAATGACGCTGCCCGAGGTGTTGTTGTGGGAACAATTGCGCGGGCAGAAGCTCGGCGTGAAATTCCGCCGCCAGCATCCGGTCGGCCCCTATGTCGCGGACTTTTGCTCGATGGCCACGAAGCTCGTGATCGAAATCGACGGTGAGGCGCATGATCGCGGAACCGCGCCCGCGCGTGACGCTGCGCGAGTTGCATATTTTGCCGCACAAGGATTTGAGGTCGTCCGGGTGGCGGCAAAGGATGTGCTCGAAAATATGGATGGCGTCGTCGCGCTGCTTCGGCTCAAGACCGACAGCCCCCTCCACCACGCCTTCGGCGCGGTCCCCCTCCCCGCAAGCGGGGAGGATTTTTGATGACCGACTTCCTTCTCGAACTGCGCTCCGAGGAAATCCCCGCGCGGATGCAGGCGGGCGCGCGCGCCGAGCTCGACAAATTGTTCCGCGCCCAGATGGCCGCTGCGGGCATCGACTTGGGCGAGCTCACCGTCTGGTCGACCCCGCGCCGCCTCGCGCTCATCGCACGCGACCTGCCCGACGCCACAGCCGCGGTCAGCGAGGAACTCAAGGGTCCGCGTACCAGCGCGCCGCCGCAGGCGCTCGAAGGCTTCCTGCGCAAGACCGGTCTGACACAGGAGCAGCTCGAGGATCGCGACGGCGTTTATTTCGCCGTCATCGACAAACCCGGCCGCGCGACCGCCGACGTGCTCGCCGAAGCGATCCCCGCAATCGTCCGCGCCTTCGCCTGGCCCAAATCGATGCGCTGGGGCAAGGACAGCGCAAGCAGCGAAAGCCTGCGCTGGGTGCGCCCGCTGTCGGGCATCGTCGCGATCTTTGGCGAAGACTTGATTCCGTGTGAAGTTAGCGGGATTTCCGCGGGCTTCGCAACGCGCGGCCACCGCTTCCACTGCCCCGGCGAAATCACTATCGGCTCGGCGTCGGACTATGCCGAGAAGCTCCGCGCCTGCCACGTCATCGTCGATCATGAGGAACGCCAGGCAATCATCCGCGACGGCGCTGCGAAGGCCGCCGCCGACGCCGGGCTGACGCTCGTCGAGGACGAGGGGCTGGTGATCGAGAATGCCGGGCTCACCGAATGGTCGGTGCCCTTGCTCGGCCGCTTCGACGAGGCGTTCCTGGAAGTGCCACCCGAGGTCGTCCAGCTGACGGCGCGCGTGAACCAGAAATATTTCGTCGTGAACGGCGCCGACGGCAAGCTGGCGAACGGCTTCGTCTGCACCGCGAATATCGATGCGCATGACGGCGGGGCGGAGATCGTCGCGGGCAATCGCAAGGTGCTGGCGGCGCGGCTGTCCGATGCGCGCTTCTTCTGGGAGCAGGACCGCAAGACGAAGCTGGAAGATCACGCGAAGAAGCTGGACCGGATTACGTTCCACGAGAAGCTGGGGACGGTTGCGGACAAGGTCGAGCGGGTTGCGAAGCTGGCGCGGTGGTTGGTCGAGGAGGGCATAGTCACCGACCGCACCCCGGCGAAAGCCGGGGTCCAGAGCGGCACAGAGCAAGCCTTAGCTTCAGGAAGCCCTGGACCCCGGCCTTCGTCGGGGAACACGGAAGAATTAGCCAATCAAGCCGAACTCGCGGCGCGGCTGTGCAAGGCCGACCTCGTCACCGAAATGGTCGGCGAATTCCCCGAACTGCAAGGCCTGATGGGCGGCTACTACGCCCGCGCCGAAGGCTTGCCCGATGCGGTCGCCGACGCGATCCGCGACCATTACAAGCCAGTGGGGCAGGGCGACGACGTGCCGACGGCGCCGGTGACGGTGGCTGTGGGACTGGCGGACAAGCTTGATACGCTTGTCGGGTTCTTCGGAATTCAAGAGCGGCCTACTGGTTCGCGTGATCCTTTCGCGCTCCGCCGTGCGGCGTTGGGCGTACTACAGATACTTCTCAAGAACGGCATCCGCCTCGGAACGGAGACGACGGTGATCCGGTCGGTGAAGGGATTCGTGGAGCAATGGAATTATTATGGCATCACCGAGGAGGAATCGGCAGTCGCTGATACGCGACTAAAAGAGTTCAATCTCGCGCAATTATTTGCTGACATCTCTGACTTTTTCGCTGACCGCCTCAAGGTCCAGCAACGTGAGGCCGGTGTCCGCCATGACCTGATCGACGCGGTATTCGCGCTCGGTGGCGAGGATGATCTGGTTCGCCTGCTCGCGCGGGTGAAGGCGTTGCAGGCGTTTATGGCGACCGAGGACGGCACGAACCTGCTCGCGGGTTACAAGCGCGCGGCGAATATTTTGAAGCAAGCCAGTGTTCCGGCGGAAGCCGGAACCCAGGGTGGGGCAGCGCAGGCGTTGGAGCAAGACACTCCTGGGCTCCGGCTTTCGCCGGAGCACATGACGGATGTGGATCGGGCCCTCCTTGCCGCCCTCGACACCGCCGAACCGGCTGCGCGCAAAGCTGTCGAAGAAGAACGCTTCACCGACGCCATGTCCGCGCTCGCGTCGCTCCGCGCGCCGATCGATGCGTTTTTCGACGGCGTGATGGTCAACGACCCCGACGCGGCGGTGCGCGCCTATCGCCTCGGCCTGCTCGCGCGCTTCACCGCTGCGGTGCATGGCGTCGCCGATTTCTCGAAGATCGAGGGATAGAGCCGGGTTCCAATTCCCGTTCGTGTCGAGCCTAGTCGAGACAGCGGGAAGGCGAGGATGAACGATGGGCATCCCGGCTTCGCTCGATGCGAACGGGTTTGGGATGCCGGGTAGCTTATAACGAAAGAAGCAAAACTGAATCGACCGACGCGCATTGCATAGCTACCCAGCCGCAACCTCCTCCCCGGGGCAGCAGGAGCAAGACATGACGAATATGGTGCATTTATTCGGCGGAACGGCCACGACGGCCGAGCGATCGAAGGAATTGCTTGGTGGCAAGGGCGCGAACCTTGCCGAAATGGCTTCCATCGGCCTGCCGGTGCCCCCCGGATTTACGATCACCACCGAAGTCTGCACCGCCTATTACGACAATGACGAGCAATATCCCGCGGGGCTTGCCGACGAAGTCGCCGCAGGAATCGCGCATATCGAGGCACTCACCGGCAAGGCGTTCGGCGATGCCGCGAACCCGCTCCTCGTCTCGGTCCGTTCGGGCGCGCGCGTGTCGATGCCGGGGATGATGGACACGGTGCTCAACCTCGGCCTCAACGACACGACCGTCGCGGGGCTGGCCGAAGCGTCGGGGGACCCGCGCTTTGCGTGGGACAGCTATCGCCGCTTCATCCAGATGTACGCCGACGTCGTCATGGGGCTCGACCATGCCGAGTTCGAAGAGGCGCTGGAAATCGCAAAGGAAGACAAGGGCTTCTTTCTCGATACCGAGATGGCGGCCGAGGATTGGCAGGCGCTCGTCAAACAATATCAGGCCATCGTCGAGCGCGAGACCGGCGCAGCTTTCCCGCAGCAGCCGAAGGACCAGCTGTGGGGCGCGATCGGCGCCGTCTTTGCGAGCTGGGAAAGCGAGCGCGCCAAAGTCTATCGCCGCCTCAACGGCATCCCCGGCGAATGGGGCACCGCGGTCAATGTGCAGGCGATGGTGTTCGGCAATATGGGCGACACGTCGGCGACGGGTGTGGCCTTCACGCGCGACCCCGCGACGGGCGAGCGCGCCTGGTACGGCGAATGGCTGATCAACGCGCAGGGCGAAGACGTCGTCGCAGGCATCCGTACACCGCAATATCTGACGAAGGTCGCACGCGAAAAGGCCGGCGCCAAGCCGCTGAGCATGGAAGAGGCGATGCCCGAAACCTTTGCCGAGCTTGGCCGCGTCTTCGATACGCTCGAGACGCATTATCGGGACATGCAGGACATCGAGTTTACCGTCGAGCGCGGCAAGCTGTGGATGCTCCAGACGCGTAGTGGCAAGCGCACGGCCAAGGCGGCGCTCAAGATCGCGGTCGACATGGCGGCGGAAGGGCTGATTTCCGAAGAGGAAGCGGTGAGCCGCGTCGATCCCGGCGCGCTCGACCAACTGCTCCACCCGACGCTCGACCCCGATGCGCCGCGCGACGTTCTCACCAAGGGGCTGCCCGCGAGCCCCGGTGCCGCGTCGGGCAAGATCATGTTCGACGCCGACAGCGCCGAGAAATGTGCAGGAATGGGCGAGGCGGTGATCCTCGTCCGCGTCGAGACGAGTCCCGAGGATATTCACGGCATGCACGCGGCGAAGGGGATTTTGACCGCGCGCGGCGGAATGACGAGCCACGCGGCGGTCGTGGCACGCGGCATGGGGCGTCCGTGCGTCTCGGGCGCGGGCGGGCTCAGCATCGACGGCGCGGCGCGCGTGCTGCGCGTTGCGGGGCGCGAACTCAAGGAAGGCGATGTCATCACGCTCGACGGATCGACCGGCGAAGTGATGGCGGGCGAGGTGCCGACGCTGCAACCCGAGCTTGTCGGCGACTTTGGGACACTGATGGTCTGGGCCGACAAGGTGCGCCGGATGAAAGTGCGCACCAATGCCGAAACGCCGCAGGATGCGCAGGTCGCGCGCGATTTCGGTGCCGAGGGCATCGGTCTCTGCCGTACCGAGCATATGTTTTTCGACGCCGCGCGCATCACCGCGGTGCGCGAAATGATTCTCGCCGAAAATGAGGCGGGACGCCGCGCCGCGCTCGCCAAACTTCTCCCCGAGCAGCGCGGCGACTTTGCCGCGATCTTCCGCGTGATGGCTGGGCTGCCGGTGACGATCCGCCTGCTCGACCCGCCGCTTCACGAATTCCTGCCCACCCGCGAGGAAGATTTTGCCGACGTCGCCAACGCTGCCGGCGTCGGGATTGAGGCGCTCAAGGCGCGTGCGAACGAGCTTCACGAATTCAACCCGATGCTCGGCCATCGCGGGTGCCGCCTCGGCGTCACCTATCCCGAAATCTATGAGATGCAGGCACGCGCAATCTTCGAGGCGGCGTGCGACGTCGCCGCGGAATCCGGCGCGGCGCCGATCCCCGAGGTGATGATCCCGCTCGTTGCGACGCGCCGCGAATTCGACCTGATGAAGGCGGTCGTCGACAAGGCAGCGAAGGCGGTGTTCGCCGAAAAGGGGCGCGAGATCGACTATCTCGTCGGCACGATGATCGAACTGCCGCGCGCCGCGCTGATGGCTGGCGAGATTGCAAAGTCGGCCGAATTCTTCAGCTTTGGGACCAACGACCTCACCCAGACGACGATCGGCATCAGCCGCGACGATGCCGGGCGCTTCCTGACGCAATATGTCGACAAGGGGATTTTCGTGACCGATCCCTTCGTCAGCCTTGATGTCGAGGGCGTCGGCCAGCTGATCGAGATCGCTGCCGAGCGGGGACGCGGCACGCGCGAGGGCATCAAGCTCGGCATCTGTGGCGAACATGGCGGCGACGCGCCGAGCATCCGCTTCTGCGAGCAGACGGGTCTCGACTATGTCAGCGCCTCGCCCTACCGTGTGCCCATCGCGCGGCTCGCGGCGGCGCAGGCGGCGCTGAAGGCGTAGCCGCCCGCGCGCCGCAGGGGCGAAGAGAGGGGAGGCCGCATGCAGCGTTGGCACCGCTTTGCAATCGCGATTTCGGGTGGACTTCTGCTTGGTCTCGGCGCGGCATGGGCTGTCACCGGCGGAGGGCTTCGCGGTGGCTCGATCACAAACGGGGTGTGGTCGACCTCACTTGGCTATGGGACGAAGGCGACCGATCCGCTGACCCGCGCCGCGGTCGCGCGCGCAGGCTTGCTCGCGCTCCCGGCGAAAGAGACCGTCTATTGGATGGCGCGCACCGACAGCGCGGACGCCCCGCTCGACGGCAATTGCCGCTACCGCCTTTCGGGTCCCCAACTCGATGCGCGCTGGTGGAGCGTCACCCTCTATGACACCGACGGCTATCTCGTCGACAATGACGCGCGGATATGGTCGGTCAACGGTGCAAACGTGGCAAGCGACGACGACGGCCGGTGGCGCGTGACAATATCGCCGGACAAACCGTCCGAGGGCGCGTGGCTGCCGGGCGCGGCCGGGCAACCCTTTCACCTGACGCTGCGCATGTACAATCCGGGTTCGGCTTTCCGAGCCGACCCGCGCGCGGCGGAGCTTCCAACCATCGTCAGGGAGGAGTGTTGAGATGCGTGCGTGGCTGCACCCGCTCGCGCTCGGCCTTCTGGTCGCCGTCATCGCTGCCTGGGCCGGCGTTGCGGCAATCCCCTATGCAATGATGGGCGCGGCGATCGACCGGGTCGGCGAAGGCGGCATGAACCGCATGACGCACGGCAATCTCGCGACACCCGCGCGCCAGCCGGTAGTGCGGCCCAGCCCCGACCTGGCTTATTCGATCTGCCCCTTCGATCTTGGCGAAGGCCCGGTCGCGATTGACGTCGTTCCGGTGCCGGACCGTTACAGCTCGCTCAGCATCTTCGACGCCGCCACCGATGTCGTTTTCGTTCGGAACGACGTCGAGGCGGATGGAAAGCCTTACCGAATCGTCGTGGCGCGCGAAGGGCAGGAGGTCCCTGCAGACGCCGAAGTCGTGCGCGTCGGGCACGACAGCGGCATCGCGTTGATTCGCCTGCTGCTTCGTGAACCCGGCGAAATCGGCGCGCTCGATGCGGCGCGCCGCCGCTCGTCCTGCGCACCCGTCACAAATCCGAAATAGGGGGTTGCGCGCCTGCGCCTCGCGCCTTAAAGGCGCCTCTCCACGCACCCGTAGCTCAGCTGGATAGAGCACCAGACTACGAATCTGGGGGTCGGACGTTCGAATCGTTCCGGGTGCGCCATTTCCTTTTTCTGGCAATTCGATGACGGTTCTTTCCCGCCACAGGCTGCGCGCCGCGCCCTGTGCGGGCGGGCGCGTAGCGGTCGTTCAGGCTGCCTCGTGCAGCGACCTTTCGAAATAATCGGCGAGGCGTGCGAGCGCGTCGGCGCCGTCGCCGTGAAAGGTCGGTCCGTGCATCAATGCGAGCGTGCGCGGTGCGAGCTCGGCAAGGCGGCGGATCGTCGGCGCGGTGGCCGGGCCGACACTCGTCGAATGGAACGCGTCTTCGGCGGCGATGGCGGCGGGGACGATGTCATCGCGCGTTTCGGCCTGTTGCCCGAATTGGGTGAACAGGTCGCCGCAAAGCAGCGTCGCAGTCGTTTCCTCGAACATCACCCCCGATTCCCACGAATGGGGAACATGCGGCGTGTCGATATAGCGAAGGCGGTGGCGACCGGTCGTCACGACCTCGCCGTCCGCGAGCACGCGCGGGGGCCGGTCGGCCAGATCGTTGAGCGAAATCGAGCAAGCCGTTTCGCCATGTACCACCTGGGCTTGCGGAGCGGCGGCGAGCCAGAGGTTCATCGCGCCGCATTCGTCGGCCTCGATATGGCCGAAGCCGATCCAGCGCAGCCGCTCGACAGGCATCAGGCGCGCCACCGCGTCGGAATAGAGCGGAAACATCCCCCGCTGGCCGGCATGGAAGAGCAGAGGTTCATCATCGAGGACAAGGAAGCTGTTGAAAGTGAAACCCTCGGGCGCGCCGATTTCGGGGACGGAAACCGACAAGCGAAAGATGCCGTCGGCAATTTCGGTGGTCTGGGCAGTCATGGACTCGGATCCTTATAATATTGACTACACATATGTGTGCATTTAAAATGACGACATGTCAAATGAGCTGCCGAAATGCCAGGAATCGCGTCGTCCATATCGACTGGGGAAGCGCGCCAAATTGCGCGAAGAGACGCGAAAGCGAATCGTCGAGGCGGCCATCGACCTCCACGGAAGCATTGGTCCCGCGCGAACGACTGTGGCGCAGATCGCGGAGCGGGCGGGTGTGCAGCGGCACACCTATTATGCGCATTTTCCGACCGAGTGGGATTTGTTCCTTGCCTGCTCGGGCACTTCGCTCGCACGCGACCCGCTGCCCGACCCGGAGGCGTTGCGCGGTGTGCCAGCAGGCGGCGAGCGCGTGCTGGCGGGACTGACGCGCTTATACGAATGGTTCGCGCGCAACGAGCAGCTTGCCGGCTGCGTCCTGCGCGATGCCGAACATCACGAACTGACCCAGCGGATCACGGCGCTGCGCATGACGCCATCGTTCGAAGCTGCCGCGGCCATCATGAGCGAGACTCTCGGTCCGCGCGCCGGTTCCCTGCTGGCGGTTGCGCTCGCCTTTCCGACATGGCGAACGCTTGGGCAAATGCTTGGGTGCGCGGAAGCGGCGGAGTTGATGCGCGATGCCATTTTGGGGGTCGACGGCGACGAAGCGGAACCGGCGGCGCGCTCGCGCATCACATAGCTATGCGCCTTGCCATCGGGGGGCTATTCGGACACGCGACTATATATGGCCCGCCGCCTGGCGAGGCGAGGAAAGGGAAGAGGGATGAGCGAACCGATCGTCACGGTCGATATCGGCGGCACCCATGCGCGCTTCGCCATTGCCGAAATTGCAGGCGGTCGGTGCGTCGCGCTCGGCGAAGCGACGACGCTGCACACCGACGACCATGCGAGTTTCCAGACCGCCTGGCAGGATTTCGAGCAGCGGCAGGGCGGTAGCTTGCCGAAAAGCGTCGCCATCGCCATCGCGGGGCCGACGCGCGGCGAAATTATCCGCTTTACCAACAACCCCTGGATCATTCGCCCCGCGCTGATCGGTGAGAAGCTCGGCGTCGACCACTATACACTTGTCAATGATTTCGAGGCGGTGGGCCATGCCGCGGCGCAGGCGGGAAGCGAATATTTCGAACATCTTGCGGGTCCCGACCAGCCGTTTCCAGAGCGCGGGACGATCAGCGTCATAGGCCCCGGCACCGGGCTTGGCGTCGCGCATGTCTGGCGCGACGGCAACGATTATCGGGTGCAGGCGACCGAGGGCGGGCATATCGATTTCGCGCCGCTCGACATCATCGAAGACGCGATCCTCGCCCGGCTGCGCAAACGCCATCGGCGCGTGTCGGTCGAGCGCGTCGTGTCGGGGCCCGCAATTGTCGACATTTACGAGACGCTTGCGAGCATGGAAGGCCGCGCGGTCGAACAGCTCGATGACCGCGAAATCTGGACCCGCGGGATGGAAGGGAGCGACAGTCTCGCGGCGGCGGCGATCGACCGTTTCTGCCTGTCGCTGGGCAGCGTCGCGGGCGACCTCGCCCTCGCGCAGGGGGCGAGCGGCGTGGTGATTGCCGGCGGTCTCGGCCTGCGGATTCGCGATCAGCTTGTCCGGTCCGGCTTTCCCGAACGCTTTGTCGCAAAGGGGCGGTTCGAAAATTTCATGGCTGCAATCCCGGTCAAGCTGATCACCCACCCGCAGCCCGGCCTGTTCGGCGCGGCAGCGGCATTTGCGCGGCAGTACGGCTGAAAAATTCCGCTGGCGAAAGGCCGCGAAAATCGGCAGCTAGGGCGCATGAGTACACGCCCCGTCCTCGGCATCATCGCCTGCAACCGCATGGTCGGGACCGAGGTCGCGCAGACGGTCATCAACCGCTATGCGACAGCGGCGATGCGCTATGCCGATTGCGCGGCGCTGATCGTCCCGTCACTCCCGGAGCTGATGCATGCTGACGAGATCGTGGGTCGGCTCGACGGGGTTCTGCTCACCGGGACGCCGTCGAACATCGAACCTGCGCGCTATGGCGAGGCGGATGCGGGCGAGGGGCCGTTCGATCCCGACCGCGACCGCATGATGCAGCAGCTGGTCGATGCGGTGATTTCGGTGCAGCGGCCGCTGTTCGGCATCTGCCGCGGCTTTCAGGAGATCAATGTCGCGCTCGGCGGGACCTTGCGCCGCGATACGTCGGCAAGCGGCGACCTTTTGCCGCATCATGCGCCCGATGGCGTCGATTTCGACGCGATGTTCGATCACCGGCACCGCGTCGAATTGGTCGAGGGGGGGCTACTTGCAACCGCCTATGGCGACACGGCGCTCGACGTGAACTCGGTTCATTTCCAGGGAGTCGGCCGGCTTGCCGACGGATTGACCGTCGAGGCGCGCGCAGTCGACGGGCTGGTCGAAGCCTATAGTGCTCGCCCCAACGGCGCGCCGCTGCTCGCTGTGCAGTGGCATCCCGAATGGCAGACTGATGACAACCCACAAAGCCAGACCTATTTTCGTCTGCTGGGTCGCGCGCTAAGAGGCGAATTATGAACCGCCGCATCACCCGCTATAATCGCTATCTCGCGCGGCTTGGCTTTTCGCCCTGATCGTTCGGAGTCCGGCTCTACCCGTTCCCGAAATTTCAGGAGTTCAGACATGCCCCGCAATCACGATATCGCCGAACTGCGCCGTCTCGACGTCGCACACCATCTTCCCGCGCAGGCCGACTGGGCCGAGATTGAGGCTTTGGGCGGCAGCCGTATCATCACCCATGCCGAGGGCGCCTATATCACTGATGGTGACGGCCACCGCATCCTCGACGGGATGGCGGGCCTCTGGTGCGTCAACGTCGGCTATGGCCGCGAGGAGCTGGTCGAGGCGGCGGCGGCGCAGATGCGCGAACTGCCCTTCTACAACACCTTTTTCAAGACCGCGACCCCGCCGACGGTGACGCTCGCGGCCAAGATCGCCAGCCTCACCCAGAACCGCCTGCCGCATGTCTTTTTCAACGCCTCGGGTAGCGAGGCGAACGACACGGTGTTCCGCATGGTGCGCCATTATTGGAAGCTGAAAGGCGAGCCGAAGCGCACCGTCTTTATCAGCCGCTGGAATGCCTATCATGGCTCAACCGTCGCGGGGGTCTCGCTCGGCGGGATGAAGGCGATGCACGCGCAGGGCGATCTGCCGATCCCCGGCGTCGAACATGTTCGCCAGCCTTATTTCTTCGGCGAAGGTCAAGGGATGAGCGAGGAGGAGTTCTGCGACGCCTGTGTGCAGGCGATCGAGGACAAGATCCTGGAGGTCGGCCCCGAAAACTGCGCGGCCTTCATCGGCGAGCCGGTGCAGGGTGCCGGCGGCGTCATCATCCCGCCCAAAGGCTATTGGCCGAAGGTAGAGGCCGTGGTGCGCAAATATGGCCTGCTGCTCGTCGCCGACGAAGTCATCTGCGGCTTCGGTCGCACCGGCAAGATGTGGGGGCATGAGGTGATGGGATTCACCCCCGACCTGATGCCGATGGCGAAGGGATTGTCGTCGGGCTATCTCCCAATCTCGGCGACGGCGGTCGCGAGCCACGTCGTCGACATGCTCAAGACCGGCGGCGACTTCGTCCACGGCTTCACCTACTCGGGGCATCCGGTCGCGGCGGCGGTCGCGCTCAAGAATATCGAGATTATCGAGCGCGAGGGGCTGGTCGAGCGGACGGGGAACGTGACCGGTCCGCATCTGGCGAAGGCGCTCGCGACGCTGAATGATCATCCGCTGGTCGGCGAAACGCGCTCGATCGGGCTGCTCGGTGCGGTCGAGATCGTCGCGGACAAGCACAGTCGCGCGCGGTTCGGTGGCGCCGAAGGGACGGCCGGACCGATGGCGCGCGATGCCTGTATCGCCAACGGCCTGATGGTTCGCGGGATTCGCGATAGTCTGGTCATGTGCCCGCCCCTGATCATAACCACCGAACAGATCGACGAGATGGTTGCCATCATCCGCAAATCGCTCGATGAAGTGATGCCCAAGCTCCGTGCGCTCTGAACCCGAAGGACCAACTCCCTATGCCCTCTGGCCTTTTTGCCCTGCTCGACGATGTCGCGACGATCGCCAAGGTGGCGGCGGCGAGCGTCGACGACATCGGTGCCGCGGCATCGCGCGCGGGGGTGAAGGCTGCCGGGGTGGTGGTCGACGATGCCGCGGTGACGCCTCGCTACGTTACCGGGTTTACGCCCGACCGCGAGCTGCCGATCATCTGGCGGATCACCAAAGGATCGCTGTTCAACAAGCTGGTGCTGATACTGCCGGCGTTGCTGCTGCTGTCCGAGGTCGCGAAATGGGCGATCACACCGCTGTTGATGCTCGGCGGCATCTATTTGTGCTTCGAGGGTGCAGAAAAGGTTTGGCATAGCTTTCACAAGCCAAAGCATACGCTGGCCGAAAAGGCCGCCATCGTCGCCGACAAGGACCATGAAGAGTCGATGGCCAAAGGGGCGATCCGCACCGATTTCATCCTGTCGGCCGAAATCATGGTCATCGCGCTCAACGAAGTGCTTGCCGAGCCGCTTGGTATGCGCGCCGCGACGCTGGCGCTCGTCGCGGTGGTGATCACAGTCGCGGTCTATGGTGTCGTCGGATTGATCGTGAAGATGGACGACATCGGCCTGCATATGGCGGGGGCGGGATCTTCGCTTCGCCGCTCGGTGGGGCGGGGGCTGGTCAATGTGATGCCAAAGCTGCTTGCCGCGCTTGCGACGATCGGTACCGCCGCGATGTTGTGGGTCGGCGGACAGATATTCCTCCACGGGCTCGACGAATATCATATCGGCAATATCGGGTACGGCTTGCATGATTTCGCCCATGCCGTGGCTGGCGGGCTGCCTGGCGCGGGCGTGTGGGAATGGATCATCAACGCTGCGGGCGCGGGGCTGTTCGGGCTGGCGCTCGGCGGGGTGATCGTCGGGATGCTGCACCTGGTGCCGGGAAAGGCCAAAGCGGCCGCTGCACACTGAACGCGTTGTTTCGGCCTTATTGGGGATATGCGACCGGCGCCGGATGATGTCCGGCGCCACCAAAGGTCAAAGATATTTCTTCGTCACCAACTTCGCGCCCTCGTCTTCGCGCAGCCCGACGCCGATTGACGCGCGCATGGCGTCGCTTTCGGAACTGGCGACCGGATAGGCGCAATAGTCGGCGGCATAAAAGGCGCTCGGCCGATGGTTGCCCGACAGGCCGATGCCGCCGAAAGGCGCCGCCGAAGACGCGCCGTTGGTAGGCCTGTTCCAGTTGATCACCCCGGCACGCGCATTGGCCCAGAATTGGTCGTACAACTGCGGAGTCCCGCCGATCAGCGATGCCGAAAGGCCGAAGCTCGTATTGTTCGCCTCGGCAATCGCGGCCTCAAAGCTGTCGACGCGAACGACCTGAAGCAACGGCCCGAACAGTTCGACATCGGGGCGCTCGGCCATGCCGGTAACGTCGATGATTCCAGGGGTCAGGAAAGGGCGATCGGCAATGGGCCGCGACATATGGCGGACGACGCGGCCGCCGTTCGACATCAGGATCAGGAAATTCTCGGTCAGATGATCCGCCGCCTCATTGTCGATCACCGGCCCCATATAAGGGGCGGGATCGGCATGCGGATGGTCGATGATCAGCCGTCCGGCGAGTGTCTTGACCTCATCGAGCAACGGTTCGGCGAGTCCCTGCTTGACGATCAGGCGGCGCGCGTTGCTGCATCGCTGACCCGCGCTGAGAAAGGCCGACTGGACGACAAGAATTGCCGCGGTGTGCAGGTCGGCGGTGTCCCACACGATAATCGGGTTATTGCCGCCCATTTCGAGCGCGAGCATCTTGCCCGGCTGCCCTGCAAACTGACGGCTGAGGGCAACGCCGGTCGTCGCCGATCCGGTGAACAGCAGACCGTCGATCGCCGGATGCGCCGCGAGCGCCTTACCTTGTTCGGGGCCACCGACGACGAGGCGGAGCACCTCTTCGGGCACGCCCGCGCTGTGGAACAGCTCGACGAGCTTGGCGCCGACCGCGGGCGTCTTTTCGGACGGCTTGAACACGACCGAATTGCCTGCGAGCAATGCGGGAACGATATGTCCGTTGGGCAGGTGCGCCGGGAAATTATAGGGCCCCAGTACCGCGAGCGTCCCGTGCGGCTTGTGGCGAACCGCATTGCGCAGGCCCATCGCGCCATCGATGCGGCGGTTCGGCGTGCGTTCGGCATAGGCCTTGATCGAAATATCGACCTTGTTCGCAACGCTTTCGACCTCGGTCCGTGCTTCCCACAAGGGCTTGCCCGTTTCGCGCGCGATCAGGTCGGCGAGCGTTTCGCTTTCGGCCTTCACCCGGTCGACGAAGCGGCGCAGCGTCTCACTGCGATAGGTGACGGCCTTCGACGCCCATTCGGGCCACGCCCGTCGCGCGGCTTCGACTTCGCGGTCAACATCGCTCACCTCGCTGCGCCACAGTTCTTCGCCGGTTGCGGGTTCGAAAGAAATGAGCGCGTCGGTCATGGTTGACCGCCTCTTATCCGCGAAATCGGGGTCGGGCAACCGCGGCCGCCACGGACCGCTTGCACCCCGGCGCGTCGTTCGCGATAGACAGGGCCGAATCCGCTACACCGGCGGGCGCGCAAAGGGGAAGCAATATTTCGGCGATGCAGGACGGAGAGCGCGACTGGACCGACCGTTACTGGTGGTCCGCCGACGGAGTGCGGCTGCACGCGCGTGTCTATGACGGACCGCCGGAAGCAGCCCCTGCGCCGCCCATCCTCTGCATGCCCGGCCTGGCCCGCAATGCCCGCGATTTCGAAACACTTGCACCGCATCTCGCGCGGCGGCGGCAGGTGGTCGTCGTCGAGTTTCGCGGACGCGGCGAAAGCGCTTATGCAAAGGATCCGATGACTTATGTGCCGCTGACCTATGTTCAGGATGTGGCGGCCATGCTCGACGAATTCGGCCTGTCGCGGTTCGCCGCAATCGGCACGTCGCTCGGAGGGCTGGTCGCGATGCTCATCGCGGCGACCATGCCGGGCCGTCTTGTCGGCGCGGTGCTCAACGACGTCGGGCCCGAGCTCGAGACTGCGGGGCTCGAGCGTATTCGCGACTATATCGGCAGCAGCGGCAGCCAGCCGACCTGGATGCACGCGGCGCGGGCTTTCTCCGAACTCAACGGCGCGATTTATCCCGATTATCGCATCCACGACTGGTTGCGCGTCACCAAGCGGACGCACCGGCTGACGCCGGAGGGGCGAATAGTCACCGATTATGACAAGCAGATCGCGGCGCCGCTGCGCGCGCCGGGCGGCGCCGAGGCGGGGGTCGATCTGTGGCCCGCCTATCATGCGCTGGGCAACGCGCCGGTACTGATCCTGCGCGGCGCGCTGTCGGACATATTATCGCAGCGTGCCGCGCAGAAAATGGCTGGCGAGCTGCCGAACGCCCGGCTCGTCGAAGTTCAGCGCGTCGGTCACGCGCCGACGATGGACGAACCCGAAGCGCGCGCGGCGATCGATACATGGGTCGCGGGGCTTCCGGGCGAATGATGTGGACCGGCGAATATGCCGAACGCGAGGGGCCATTTCGCATCATTCACCTCCATTCGAGCTTTTCGCTGGGCGGGAAGGAGGCGCGTGCCGTCCGTTTGATGAACCTGATGGGCGAGCGGGCCGAACATACGATCCTGTCGGCGGTTCCCGGCGCGCTGGATGCGCGCGACGCGATCGCCCCGGGTATTGTTGCGCATTTCCCGACCGATGCTCCACCGCTCGCGGGGCGGCCTTCGCTTGCGCGTTTCCGAAAATTAGCGGCCTATATCTATGATTTCGACCTCGTGCTCAGCTATAATTGGGGCGCAATGGACGGGGCGATGGCGCACCGTCTCTATTGGGACCGCTGGTGGAACATGATGCCTCCGTTTCTCATCCACCATGAGGACGGGTTCAACGAAGACGAGAGCGTCAAGCGCAACTGGAAGCGTAACCTGTACCGCCGCCATGCGCTGCGCACCGCGTCAAGGCTGGTCGTCCCCTCGGAACTGCTGGGCGGGATCGCGAGGCGGGAATGGAAGGTTCCAGCCGATCGGGTCGAGTTGATCCGCAACGGGATCGATGTCGGCTCCTATGCTCGCGGGCCATCGCTATCGATTCCAGGATTCGAGCGGACAGACGGCGAGGTCGTGATCGGCACCGTGGCGGGGCTGCGCAAGGTGAAGGACCTTCCGCGCCTCGTACGCGCCGTGGCTACGTTGCCCGGTCATGTGCGGCTGGTCATCGTCGGCGAGGGACCGGAGCGGGCGGCGATCGCGGCCGAGGCCGAGCGTTGCGGAATAGCGGATCGTGTGGTGCTCGCAGGCTTCATGCCCGAACCTGCACGATGGATCGGGCATTTCGACATGCTCGCCCTGTCGTCGCGGAGCGAACAGGCGCCGATAGCGGTCATCGAGGCGATGGCGGCCGGTTTGCCTGTCGTCAGCCCGGATGTCGGCGACGTCGCCTCGATGGTGGCGCCGATCAACCGGTCGTTTGTGGTGGCTGGCGAGGCGGAGTATCGTGCAGCCCTTGCGCAGATGGCGGCGGACGCCGGACAACGCAGGCGCATTGGTGAAGCCAATCGGGCCGCCGCCGCCGAGCGCTTTGACGAAACAAGGATGGTCGCGAGCTACCAAAAGCTCTATGCTCGCGCGCTTGATGGATATGATGTTTTCACTGGGCGTTTCCTAGGCATTGATTGACATAGCGAGCCGCGTGCCGCTTACGGAAACGGCAAATGGGGGCTGGCACCGCCAGGGCGCCGGCGGAGAGAAAGAGGTTTAGAGTGTTCAAAGGTTTGAAGCCCATTCTTTACGGCGGGCGTGAAGTGTGGCCGCTTGTCGAAGGCGGAAAAGGCGTTTCGGCAACCAATCATATGTCGAGCGGCGCATGGGCTGCGGCCGGAGGCATCGGGACCGTTTCGGCGGTCAATGCCGACAGCTATGACGCCGAGGGCAAGATCATCCCGCAAGTCTATCGCGCGCTGACGCGAAAGGAACGGCATGAGGAACTGATCCAATATGCGATCGACGGTGCCGTCGAACAGGTCAAGCGCGCCTATGACGTCGCGAGCGGCAAGGGCGCGATCAACATCAACGTGCTGTGGGAAATGGGCGGCGCGCAGCGCGTGCTCGAAGGCGTGCTCGAACGCACCAAGGGCCTTGTCACCGGCGTCACCTGCGGCGCGGGCATGCCCTACAAACTCAGCGAAATCGCCGCGCGGCACAATGTCCATTATCTGCCGATCATCAGTTCGGCGCGCGCCTTCCGTGCGCTGTGGAAGCGCGCCTATCACAAGGTTGCGCATCTGATGGCGGCGGTGGTGTATGAGGACCCCTGGCTTGCAGGCGGGCACAACGGCCTGTCGAACGCAGAAGATCCACGCAAACCCGAAGATCCTTATCCACGCGTCAAGGCGCTGCGCGACACGATGCGCGCCGAAGGCATCGCCGACGAGGTGCCGATCGTCATGGCCGGCGGCGTCTGGTATCTGCGCGATTGGGAGGACTGGATCGACAATCCCGACCTTGGCCAGATCGTCTTCCAATATGGCACGCGGCCGCTGCTTACCGAAGAAAGCCCGATTCCACAGGAATGGAAAGACCGGCTGCGCACGCTCGATGAAGGCGATGTGCTTCTTCACCGTTTCTCGCCGACGGGTTTTTATTCGAGCGCGGTGCGCAATCCGTTTTTGCGCGATCTCGAAGCGCGGTCGGAACGCCAGATTCCCTATTCGAAGCAGGAAGCGGGCGATCATGTCGTTCAGCTCGACGTCGGCGTGAAAGGCAAGAATTTCTGGGTGACGCCGCACGACCGCGACCGCGCGCGCGATTGGGTGGCCGAGGGCTATACCGAAGCGCTAAAAACACCGGACAATACGGTCGTTTTCGTCACCGACACCGACAAGGCGGTGATCCGCAAGGACCAGGCCGACTGCATGGGCTGCCTGTCGCACTGCGGTTTTTCGGCGTGGAAGGACCATGACGATTATTCGACCGGCTATCTCGCCGACCCCCGCAGCTTCTGCATCCAGAAAACGCTGCAGGACATCGCGCACGGCGGCGACGTCGAGCAGAATCTGATGTTCGCGGGCCACGCCGCGTTCAACTTCAAGACCGACCCATTCTACTCGAACAATTTCACCCCGACGGTGAAGCAGCTGGTGGATCGGATTCTGACGGGGGACTGATGTCCTCCGTAGCTATTTGCGGACGCGGATTGATCCGAGGGCTTCGGCTGCGCGTGCGCGCGACACGCGCCCCGGCTGTTCGGTCCCGCACGCCGCATCCAGTTCTTGATAGACGGAGGCGATTTGCGCCGCATCCGACGGCGAGATTCCCGGGAACTTCGCCTTTGTGGCGTCGCAACTCGCCCCGTTGGCAACCTGCTGGACGGCAAAGGCCGAGAGCACGTGCTGGTGCGCGCTGCTGGGCGGAAAAACGATGCCGATGCGCTGCACCGTTCCGTTCGTCAGCGTCGCTGCCCGGTCGACCATCTTTTTCGCAAGACCGTCGACAGTTGCGAAGCGGTCGACATTGATCGGCCCGAAAATCCCGCTTGCCATGGTCGTCAGCTGGGTGTCGTTGAATCCGATGATCGTCACCAGAACCTTGCTGTTGCGATTGTTGAGCGTCGAATTTGCGGCCAGCATCCCCAGCGTCACGTCGCCTTCGACGTCCAGATTGTCGGACGACGCGAACAGACGGACGCCCTGACCGTAGACCAACTCCGTCTTGCCGTCGCTTGCGACGCAGTGGGCAGTCCGCATCCAGTCCTGAACCAGGATTTTCCGGGCCGTCGATGCCGACATCGACCCAAAGGGGAGGCCCGCCGCGACCGCACCTTCGAAGTCGGTCGTAGTTTGCGTGAACTGGGCGGTGCCGAGCGCGTTCGCCGCCGGTGGAGTCGTGCAGCGCAGCGGCAAGGTTTCCACAACCGATGTCGCGGCGCTCATCTCTGCTGCTTCGGTCGCCAATGACGCGAGTGTGCCAGAATTGGCCAGCGTCTCGACAAAAGGTACGGGGGCAAGGGGGGCATATTCCTGAGCTGCGGCAGGCGCAGCCATGACAAGAACGGCCGCCGTCGCCGAGTGAAATAAACCGCCATTTCGCATGGAACTGCCTCCCCCTCACGCCGCCCAATCGGGGCTTGTCCGATGCTGGCACAAGCGACCCGGCCGCGCAAACCTAGCTTCAACCAAAATGGCAGGATCGGGAGGCTGCGTCTCAACGATGGACCGAAGCAAATCTCACTCAGCGAAGGCTCGGATCACTTCCGCGACGTTCGAGCGCGAGGGGGCGGGCCTTTGCTGAGACGCGGCGCCTTAAGCCCATCCCTCGAGCACCTGGTCGGGCGGCCGGTGCCCGTCGCACCAGGCGCGGATATTGGCGATCACCTTTTCGCCCGACGCCTCGCGCCCTTCGATCGTGGCGGAGCCGAGGTGCGGGAGGAGTACGACATTGTCGAGGGCGAGGAGGTCGGGGTCGACCGCGGGTTCGTGGGTATAAACGTCGAGTCCTGCGCCCGCGATGCGGCCGGTCTTCAATGCCGCGATCATCGCCTTTTCGTCGACGATCTCGCCGCGCGCGGTGTTGATCAGATAGGCCGTGCGCTTCATCGCGGCGATGCGCGCGGCATTGACCATTTCGTGCGTTTCGCTGGTGTGCGGGCAGTGAATCGTCACCACGTCGCTGATCCTGAGCAGCGTGTCGATGCTCGCGTGATAGCTCGCACCGAGTTCTTCCTCGACGGCGGCGGGCAGGCGCTTTCGGTTGTGATAGTGGATCGACAGGCCAAAGGCGCGTGCGCGCCGCGCAACGGCGAGGCCGATGCGTCCCATGCCGATGATACCGAGCAGCTTGCCGCCGACGCGGTGGCCGAGCATCGCGCTCGGCGCCCAGCCTTGCCATTTGCCGGAGCGCATCAGTTTCTCGCCCTCGGCGAGCCGGCGGGGGACCGACAGAATCAGCGCCATCGTCATGTCGGCGGTGTCTTCGGTAAACACTCCCGGCGTGTTCGACACCATGATGCCCTTGGTGCGCGCCGCCGCAAGGTCGATGTGGTCGACCCCCGCGCCGAAATTGGCGATCAGCTTGAGCCGTTCGCTTGCGGCGTCGATGATCTCGGCATCGATGCGGTCGGTGACCGTCGGGACGAGAACGTCGCAATCGCTCACCGCGGCCTTCAATTCATCGACCGTGAAGGCGTGGTCGTTTGCCGACAGCGCGACGTCGAACAATTCGGCCATGCGGCCCTCGACATGTGGCATCAACTGGCGGGTCACGACGACGCGCGGGCGCTTGGGTCGGGGGGAGTCGGTCATGCGCGTCGATAGAGCGCGCCGACGCGCGGGGGTCAAGAGGGCGAGGCGCATCGGGGCTGTGGATGAATGCCTTCGAACGCGCGGCGAACGGTTGAAAAGCCGGGGCGATTTTGACAAGGCTGGGGGATGACCCGCCGTCTTATCGTTTCAGCGCTTGCGATGATCGTCGCCGCAGGACCGGCCGTGGCACAATCCGATCCCGAACTGCCCTATTGGGCATCGATCAATGTGGATGAGGCGCGGATGCGCAAGGGACCGTCGCCCGACGTGCCCGTGATATGGGAATATCGCCGCAAATATCTGCCGGTGAAGGTCGTCGCGCGTCACGAAAACTGGCGCAAGATCGAGGATCCCGACGGTACGCAGGGGTGGATGGCGGCGCGGCTGCTCAGCCGCGCGCGCACGGCGATCGTCACCGGCGAGGTGCGACCGATGCGCGAATCCGCCGATCCGGCCGCACCAATTGCCTACCGCGCCGAACCCGGCGTCGTCGGGCGTATCAGCGATTGCAAGGACGGCTGGTGTCTGTTCGACGTCAAGGGTCGCAAGGGCTGGATTCAGACCAGCCATATTTGGGGTGACTGAACGCGCGGGCGGTTTTGCCGGTTCTCAAGACAAGAGCGGTCCCGATATTTCCCGCGTTACGCCATTGCGAGAGCTCATCCTCCGCGTCGATCGATCTTCCGCATCAGCCCTGGAGTAACGCGCTGGTCGCCGCCACGACGTCATCCTGACGCATCAGGCTTTCGCCGACAAGAAAGGTCCTGACGCCGCTTTGGGCGAGGCGCTGGCAGTCGGCGTGCGTTGCGATTCCGCTTTCGCCGACGAGCAGGGTCTCGGGCGGAACAAGCCTTGCCAGCCGTTCGGTGACGCCCAGGTCGGTTTCGAAGGTGCGGAGGTCGCGGTTGTTGACGCCGATCAGGCGCGACCGGAGTGTTCCCAGCGCGCGGTCGAGTTCGGCCTCATCGTGAACCTCGACGAGCACGTCCATTTGGCGTTCGATCGCTGCGGCCTCGATCTCGCGCATCGCGCCGTCGTCGAGCGCGGCGACGATGATCAGGATCGCGTCGGCGCCGATTGCGCGCGCTTCGGCGACCTGCCACGGGTCGATCATGAAATCCTTGCGGAGGACGGGGAGGGCGCAGGCGGCGCGCGCGGCGACCAGATAATCCTCATGCCCCTGAAAATAAGGCGCGTCGGTAAGCACCGACAGGCACGCCGCGCCGCCGGCGGCATAGGCGCGAGCGTGGTCGGTGGGGTTGAAATCTTCCCTTATCAAACCTTTGGAAGGCGAAGCTTTTTTGATTTCGGCGATGAGGGCGAAGCCGCCCGCGTCGATTTTGGCCTGAAGCGCCGCGTGGAAGCCGCGTACCGGCGACGCGGCCACCGCGTCGAGATCGGCGACGCTGCGTATCTTGCGGCGTTCGGCGACCTCGCCCGCCTTGGTTTCAAGAATCTGCGTGAGCTTGTTCATTTATAGGCGATCCAGCAGTTGAGCAGCGCGTTGGCGAGCCCCTTGTCGATGGCTTCGGCGGCTTCCTCGACCCCGTCGACCAGCGTGTCGACCGCGCCCGCGACCACCAGCGCCTCGGCGGCGTTATAGAGCACTGCGTCGCGATAGGCGCTGGTTTCGCCCTGGAACAGCGCGCGGAGCGCATTGGCATTATGCGTAGCATCGCCGCCGCGGAGCGCTTCGACGGGGTGCGACGGGAGGCCCGCGTCAGCGGCATGGCTGCGCTGCATTCGCACGCCGTCGGGGGTGACGACCGCAACTTCGTTGCCGCCCGCGAGCGAGAGTTCGTCGAGCCCCTCGTCGCCCGAAACGACGCGCGAATGTTCGGTGCCGAGCCGGTACAGCGCCTCGGCATAGACGGGGACATAGGCGGGCCGCGCGATGCCGACGAGCTGGCGGGTGACGCGCGCGGGGTTGGCGAGCGGGCCCATGAGGTTGAAGATGGTGCGGCGGCCGAGCGCCTTGCGGATCGGCATGATGCGCTTCATCGCCGGATGATGATGCGCGGCGAACAGGAAGCAGATGCCAAGGTCGGTGAGCTGCGCTTCCGCATTGGCGGCGGCGCGGTCCATGTCGAGGCCCAGCGCCTCAAGCGTGTCGGCGGCGCCTGCTTTCGACGATGCCGCGCGATTTCCGTGCTTTGCAACCGGAACTTCGCACGCGGCCACAACGATCGCGACGGCGGTCGAGACGTTGAGCGTGTGGTGGCCATCGCCGCCGGTGCCGCACACGTCGATTGCGCCCGCGGGCGCCGCAATCGGGATCAGCCGGTCGCGCATCGCCTGCGCCGCGGCGGCGATTTCGGTCGCCGTCTCGCCGCGATCCGACAGTGCCGCGAGGAAGGCCGCAACCTCGTCGTCGCTGCCGCCGCCGTCGAGCATCGTCGCAAAGGCGAACGCCGCCTCGTCCGCGCCCAGAAAGGCGGCGGGGTCGGGAAAGGGACCAAAGCGGCTCATGCGCGCTGCAGGTCGGCGACGGGCAGCCCCGCGATCCGCAGATAATTGGCGAGCATCGCATGGCCATGCTCGGTCGCGATGCTTTCGGGGTGGAATTGCACGCCGTGGAGCGGCAGCTCCGCGTGGCGAAAGCCCATCACGGCGCCATCGTCGCTGGTCGCGTTGATGACGAGCTCGTCCGGAATATCGACGACCTCGAGGCTGTGGTAGCGCGTCGCGGTGAGCGGCGAGGGCAGTCCCTCGAACAGGCCGCTGGCGTCATGGCAGACGGGCGAGGTCTTGCCGTGCATCAGATGCCCGCGCTGCACCGTGCCGCCGAAATGCTGGCCGATCGCCTGATGCCCGAGACACACGCCGAGCAGCGGCCGCCGCGCTTCGGCACAGGCGGCGACAAGATCAAGGCTGATACCCGCCTCGTTCGGCGTGCAGGGGCCGGGCGAGATGAGGAAACCCGCGGCGTTGCTCGCCATCGCATCGGCGGCGGTGAGCGCGTCGTTGCGCACGACGCTGACCTCTGCGCCCAGCTCGATCAGATAATGGACGAGGTTGAAGGTGAAGCTGTCGTAGTTATCGATGACGAGGATCATGGCGCGCTATTGCCCGTAACCCGGCGTACCCGCAAGTCGCACCGCTTCGCGCGCTGCGGCGAAAAGTGCGCCGGCCTTGGCCTCGCATTCGCGCTGTTCATAGGCGGGGTCGCTGTCGGCGACGATGCCCGCGCCCGCCTGGACATGCATGACGCCGTCCTGGACGATCGCAGTGCGCAGGACGATGCAGCTGTCCATATTGCCGTCGGGAGCGAAATAGCCGACTCCGCCCGCGTAAGGCCCGCGCGCGTCGGCTTCGAGTTCGGCGATGATCTGGCACGCGCGCACCTTTGGCGCGCCGCTGACGGTGCCGGCGGGAAAGCCCGCGAACAGTGCGTCGATCGCGTCCTTGTCGGGCGCGAGGCGGCCGATGACGTTCGACACGATGTGCATGACATGGCTGTAGAATTCGACCGTATAGCTGTCGGTGACTGTCACGCTGCCGCCGACCGACGCGCGGCCGACATCGTTGCGGCCGAGGTCGAGCAGCATCAGATGCTCGGCGCGCTCCTTGGGATCGGCGAGCAGGCTTTCGCGATTCTCGACATCTTCCGCGCTCGTGCGGCCGCGCGGGCGCGTGCCGGCGATCGGGCGGATCGTCACCTCGCCATCCCTCACCCGAACGAGGATTTCGGGCGACGAACCGATGAGCGCGAAGCCGGGGAGGTCGAGGAAGTAGAGGAAGGGCGATGGATTCACGCGGCGCAGCGCGCGGTAGAGATCGAAGGGCGGCAGGTCGAACGGGGTCGAAAAGCGCTGCGAGAGCACAACCTGAAAAATGTCGCCCGCGGCGATATAGTCCTTCGCCGCCGCGACCATTTCCGCAAAGCGCTCGCGCGGCGTTGCTGGCGACGCCTCGATCGCGTCGGGGACGAGCGCGGTCGACGCGCGTTCGCCATGTGCGCTCGCGCTCGACAGGCGTGCGGCGATGCTGCCCAGCCGGTCGGCGGCGTCGTCGATCATCCGGTCGATCGCGGCATCGGCATCGGGCCAGATCGGCGCAATCAGGAACAGCTCGTCGGCAAGCCGGTCGAACACGAGGATTGTCGTCGGGCGCACGAACACCATGTCGGGCAGACCGAGCCCTTCGCCGTCCGCGCGCGGAATGCGTTCGACAAGGCCGATGGTTTCATAGGCGAAAAAGCCGACGAGCGTCGCGAGCGCCTTGGGTAATCCTTCGGGCACGTCGAAGCGGCATTCGGCGACGAGCGCGCGCAGCGCGTCGAGCGCCGGTCCAGGAACGGGCATGAAGGCGTCGCGGTCGCTAGGCCAATTGCGGTTGATGCGCGCGGTATCGCCGCGCACCTCGAACAAAAGGTCGGGGTCGAGCCCGATCAGGCTATAGCGCCCGCGCGTCTCGCCGCTTTCGACCGATTCGAGCACCCAGTCGCCGCGACCCGCCTCGATCAGCTTGAGTGCCGCCGAGACCGGCGTTTCGACGTCGGCGATCAGGCGCTGCCAAACGACCGCGCCCTTGCCCTGCGCCAGCGCTTCGAGCGCGGCGGCGCGTCCTTCGAGGCTCATCGAACGCGCTATTCGGTCACCGGCGCCGTGCCGGTGAGTTCCTGGCGCAGCTGTTCGAGCAGCTCCTTGTTGATTTCGACCCCGGCGCGGCGCTTTGCCTCGGCGGCGAGCTGTTGGACGAACTCATTGCCGATGGCGGGGGCGAGCGGCTGGGCGATCGCAGCAACGCGCTGCGGCTCGATGGCCTTTGGATCGGGGCGCTCGACCTCGCCGAGCGAGAGCACCATCCAGCCCCGATTGCCAGGCACTTCGAGCGTTTTGACGCTGTTTTTTGCCATCGAAAAGAGGAGGGCGAGTTCGGGCGGGACCGGCTGACCGTTCTGGCCGAGTTCGCCGCGGCGGCCGCCGATGGTCTGGACGCTGCCGATGTTGGGACCGGCGGCGGCGACGGCGGCGGCAAACGCCTGCCCGCCCTCGACCGCCTTGACGATCGCGCGCGCCTTGTCGCGAGCGATCTTCTGCCCTTCGGAAAGGCGCCAGTCGGCGAGGAGTTCGCCGCGAATGCGCGCGAGCGGTGGCGGCGCGGCCTGGACGATCGACTTCACGGCATAGACCGCAAATTTTTCATTCTCGACGAGCGTTGCGATCGAACCCTCGCCTTCGACCGCCGTCTGGAACGCCTGCTGGAGCATCGGTGCGAGTTCGGCGGGCAGGGTATAGCTGCCGTCGCCGACGACGCGGCCACTGGGCAGGAGGGCAGGGGTCTCGGTGACTTTCAGCCCGCGGTCGGCGGCGACTTCCTCGATCGACGCGCCGCCATTCACAGCGTCCTGGATGCCGTTATAGAAATCGACGATCGCCTCGTTCGCCTTGTTCTTTGCAAGTTCGGCGCGGATTTCGGGGGTGGCGTCGGCGAGTGAGCGGGCGGGGAGCGCGGTAACATCCTCGACGCGCGCCAACGCCCAGCCAAGACTCGTCTGCAGAGGACCGACAAGGTCGCCGCGACTTGCTGCATAAGCGGCCTTTGCGGCGGCTTCGCCATTGGTTGCGGCATAGGCCGAACGGGTGAGGTCGCCCGTCGTCGTCGCGGTCAGACCCGATGTCTGGGCGGCGGGGAGTAACGCGGTGCCACCGCGGACGCGTGCGGCGATGGCATCGGCGGTCGCCTTGTCGGGCGCGATCACCTGCGAAAAGCGGCGCGTTTCGCGCGCGGCATATTGGGCGGCGTTGGCCTTATAGACCTCGGCGACTTCGGCGTCGGTGACGGCGGCGGCGGGGGCCGCGCTCTTGTCGAACACCGCATATTGCAGCACGCGCCGCTCGGGAATTGTGTAGCGCGCGCGATTCTGAGTCAGATAGGTCTGGAGCGCCGCGTCGCCGGGGTCGGTCGAGGGGGCGAAGGGGCTCGCGGGGATGAAGGTCGCCTGGCCCCGGCGCTCTTCGAGGAGCAGCGCTGCATAGGGCTGAGCGAGCGATGTCGCGATGCGCGGGAGCGTGCCAACCGGCGAGGCAAGCTGTTCGGCCAGAAGTTGCTGGCGAATGTCGCGGCGCAGCTGCGCTTCGCTGATTCCGTTCTGTTGAAGGAATGTTTCGAAACGCGTCTGGTCGAAACTTCCAGAGACCCCCGCAAACGCCGGCAGGTCGGCGATGCGGCCGTCGACGAGCCGCTTGCTGACGCCGAAGCCGAGTTCTTTGGCGAATTGTTCGAAGGCCGCACCCTCGATCAGCTGATTCAGCGTCTGGTCAAGCCCGCCCGATTCGATGAAGGCTGTCATCGTCAGTCCGGGTTGCTGCTGGCGCGCATCGTTATAGGCAAGGCGGACGCGATCGCGCAGTTCGCCGACGCCGATATCGGTATCGCCGACGCGCGCCACGTTGGCGCCGCCGACTCCCCCGAAGCTCGAACTGCCGGTGACATCGCTGAGCGCGAAGGCAACACCGACGAGCACGACAAAGGCCAGCGCGATAAATTTGCCGATCGCGGAGGAAAAGAGATTGCGGATGGCGGTGATCATGAAGCGTCAGGTCTTTCGGCGAAGCGCGTGAAGCGCACGGATGCGGGCTGCTTTAGGCGCGCGGCGGTGCTGCATCAAGGCGGGAAAGCGCGATTTGCGCCATCGGCGTGCAGGCGGGTTCAGAGGCGCTTGCCTTTACGGCGCGCGGGCCGCTAGGGGCGGGCGACATCGGACAAGGCGGGAGGATCAGGATATGGCGCGGCGCAAATATATCGTCGGCAACTGGAAAATGAACGGCACAAAGGACGCCCTTGGCGAAGCGCGCGCGATTTTCGAAGCCGCGTCAAACAGGCAGGGTGTCGACGTGGCGCTTTGCCCGCCATTCACGCTGATCGGGCCGATGGTCGCGGAAATCTCCGACGCGGTCGTTGGCGCTCAGGACTGCCACGCTGCCGCATCCGGCGCATTCACCGGGTCCGTTTCTGCCGCCATGCTTTCTAATGCCGGCGCGGCGATTACCATCGTCGGACATAGCGAACGGCGCGAGGCCTTTGGCGAGGCCGATCGTGACGTCAAGGCGAAGGCCGGGGCCGCGCTGGGCGCAGGGCTTGGCGTCATCCTTTGTGTGGGCGAGCCGCGCGACGTGCGCGAATCGGGCGGCGCGGTGGCGCATGTGCTGGCGCAGGTTGCAGGGTCGCTGCCGGACGATTTCGATCCCGCGCGCCTCGCAATCGCTTATGAGCCGATCTGGGCGATCGGCACGGGTTTGGTGCCGACGGTGGCCGACGTCGCCGAAATGCACGGCGCGATCCGAGGCGCCCTGGCCGAACGGATCGGCGCGGGCGCCGGGCAGCTGCGCATCCTTTATGGCGGTTCGGTGACGGGCGAGAATGCGGCGGAGCTGTTATCGGCGGGTGATGTCGACGGGGCGCTTGTCGGCGGAGCGAGCCTGACTGCGGCGAAATTCGTGCCGATCATCGAGGCAGCCGCGGCGCTTTGAAAATCGTCGCCCCGCGAATGCGGGGTGGCGCCATCGATGTAGCGCCGACAATTCAGCGGCTCCCGGCTTCGCGGGGGCGACGTATGGGTTGAAGCTGCGGCGCTTCCTCTCTATGTGCGCCGCAGATGCGGTTCGCGTGGGACCGCGCGCGTTTTCGGGAAAATTCGATGTCGAACCTGTTCACCTTTCTGCTCGTCGTCCAGGCGCTGATTGCCGCCGCGATGATTGCGGTCATCCTGATGCAAAAGTCGGAAGGTGGCGGTCTGGGCGTCGGCGGTAGCCCGGCGGGCCTGCTTTCGGCACGCGGCGCGGCCGATTTCATGACGCGCGCGACGACGGTTCTCGCGTGCATGTTCGTAGGTCTGTCGATCCTGCTCGCCGCAATGGCGTCGGTGGGCCGCGGTGGTTCGACAATCGATACCTCGCTGTCGAAGAGCGCTCAGACGCAGTCGAGCGGCACATCGCCTTCGTCCCTGACCGGACCCGCGCAGCCGGCCCCCGATGCCGCGCCGACGGCAGCGCCCGCTCCGGCGACCGACGATCCACTTGCGGCAGCGGCGGCAGCGGCCACCGCGCAGGACGCCCCTGCAGAGGCGCCAGCAAAGAAATAAGCGGCGGCTTCGGCCTCGCACCATAGTCCGCGGGCGGCGGAATTTTTTTCCGCCGCAAGCGATTCGACGGCTTGCGCCGTCACCCTCCTGTTGAGTAAGTCTTTCCTCCCATGGCGCGGTTCATTTTTATCACCGGCGGCGTGGTCTCCTCCCTTGGCAAAGGTTTGATGGCGGCTAGCCTTGCGGCATTGTTGCAGGCGCGCGGATACCGCGTGCGCATCCGGAAGTTCGACCCCTATCTGAACGTCGATCCGGGTACGATGTCGCCCTATCAGCATGGCGAGGTCTATGTGACCGACGACGGTGCCGAAACCGACCTCGACCTCGGCCATTACGAGCGGTTTACCGGTGTTGCGGCGCGGCAGAGCGACAATGTCACCTCGGGCCGAATTTATCAGCAGATCATCACCAAGGAGCGCCGCGGCGACTATCTGGGCGCGACGGTGCAGGTGATCCCGCACGTCACCGACGCCATCAAGGAATTTGCCCGCGCCGACATCGACGACCTCGATTTCGTGCTGTGTGAGATCGGCGGCACGGTCGGTGACATCGAATCGTTGCCCTTTATCGAGGCGATCCGCCAGCTTCGCAACGAAGAGGGGCGCGACCGGACGCTGTCGGTCCATGTCACGCTGGTGCCCTATATCGCCGCTGCGGGCGAGCTGAAGACGAAGCCGACGCAACACAGCGTGCGTGAACTCGCGTCGCTCGGCGTCCAGCCCGACATATTGCTGTGCCGTTGCGAAAAGCCGTTGCCCGAGGGCGAGCGCGCGAAAATCGCGCAATTCTGCAACGTCCGCAAGGAAGCGGTGATTCCCGCGCTCGACGCCGACAGCATCTATTCGGTGCCGGTCCAATATCATGGCGAAGGACTCGACAGCGAAGTGCTGCGCGCCTTCGGCATTTCCGACGCGCCCGAACCCGATCTGACGCGCTGGTACGACATCATGGACCGCAAGCGGCACCCCGAGGGCGAGGTGACGATCGGCGTGGTCGGCAAATATGTCTCGCTGCCCGACGCCTATAAATCGCTCAACGAGGCGTTGGTTCACGGCGGACTCGCGAATCGGGTGAAGGTCAATATCCGTTGGCTCGATGCCGAAATGTTCGAGCACGACGAGGAGCTTGCTGCGAACCTCGAACCGATGCACGGCATTCTCGTCCCCGGCGGCTTCGGCGAGCGCGGGTCGGAGGGCAAGATTGCGAGCGTGCGGTTCGCGCGCGAGCGCGGCGTGCCCTTTTTCGGCATCTGCCTCGGCATGCAGATGGCGTGTATCGAGGCGGCGCGGAATACGAGCGGGATCGCGGGCGCGTCGAGCAGCGAATTCGGCCCGACCGACGAGCCCGTTGTCGGCCTGATCACCGAATGGATGAGCGCCGAAGGCCTGCAAAAGCGCGGGGCCGACACCGACCTGGGTGGTACGATGCGGCTCGGTGCCTATGATGCCAAGCTGTCGCCGAACAGCCATGTCGCCGCCGTTTACGGCGCGCACGCCATCAGCGAGCGCCACCGTCACCGTTACGAGGTCAACGGGGCTTATCGCGACGCCCTGGAAAAGGGCGGGCTGGTCTTTTCAGGACTGTCGCCCGATGGCATGTTGCCCGAAATCGTCGAGCGGCCGGACCATCCGTGGTTCATCGGGGTGCAGTTCCATCCCGAACTCAAGTCGAAACCCTTTGATCCGCATCCGCTGTTCAAGGGCTTTATCGAGGCGGCGGTGCGGCAAAGTCGGCTGGTCTGACGCAGGCAACGGGGAAAAGGGCCATGGATCACGCGAAACTCGCAGAGCTACAAGGCCCCGACAGTATTTTTTCCGGCCTGTCGCCGCAGGATTGGGCCGACATCGCCAAGCGCGCGGTGCCGGTCAATTTCACCAAGGGCAAGGAGTTGCTCTCGCAGGGCGACGCGGGTGACAGCCTGCTCATCCTGACCGGGGGCAGCGCGCGCGTATCGTTGCTCACGGCAGGGGGGCGGGAAATCGTGCTCGCCTATGCCGAACCGGGCGCGGTGCTGGGCGAGATCGCGCTGCTGGACGGTGGCGAGCGCACGGCGTCGGTGATCGCCACGAGTGCGGGTAGCGCGCTTCAGCTCGGGCGCAATGCGATGCGCGATTTCGTGACCACCCACCCCGAGTTTTCCTGGTCGCTGATGCAGCAGCTCGCGCGGCGGCTGCGGATGGCCGACCAGACGATCGAAAGCGACCGCGCTTATGCGTCGGGACCGCGGCTCGCGCGCTATCTGAAACGCCTGATCCGCCGCGATGTCGAATCGTCGCACCGCGTCGAACTGAGCCAGACCGAACTCGGCAATTTTGCCGGTATGAGCCGCGAACATATCAACCGCCAGCTTCGCAGTTGGGAAGAATCGGGAATCATCGCGCTGGAGCAGGGGCGCGTACGGGTGCTCGACCCCGATCTGCTCGACGATATCAGCGAGAGCGAAGGCTAGGCGCCGACCACTGCGCCTATTGCGTTTCTTATCGTTCGGCGCCTTGCGCGTGAGCGCGACCCATCAATCGTAAACGCATCCGTCCAGACCGTCGCGGCGGACCTGGCCGATACGGGCGCGGATGGTGTTGCCGTACCGGCGCGTGAAGCCCGATGGACTGATGGCGGCGCGCTTTTTGGGAAGCGGCAGGATGGCGGCGATGCGCGCCGCTTCGTCGGGGTTGAGCGTCGCTGCGCCATGTTTGAAATAGCGCTGCGCCCCCGCCTCGACACCATAGGTGCCGATGCCGGTTTCGGCGACGTTCAGATAGACCTCCATGATCCGGCGCTTGCCCCACAGCTGCTCGATCAGGAAGGTGAAATAGACCTCCGGCACCTTGCGGAGGTAGCGCGTCCAGCCGCTGCCCTGCCACAGAAAGACATTTTTTGCAGTCTGCTGGCTGATCGTCGAACCGCCGCGCATTCGCTTGCCTTTTGCATTGCGCTCAATCGCCTGCTCGATCGCGTCGGCGTCGAAGCCGTTATGGCTGCAGAACTTCCCGTCCTCGGCGGCGATGGCGGCGCGCACCATATTGCGGTCGATGTTCGACAGGCTCGTCCAGTCCTTGGTGATACCATTGCTGTCGGCCAGCATGGTGAAGGTCACCGGCGGCGGAACAATGCGATAGATCAGCACCCACAGAACCGTGACGACCACGAACCAAAGCAGCCATTTCAGCGGCCTTAGATACCAGGGGAGTTTGCGGCGTTTGGATGATCGAGCGGTGCGGGCCATATCATCCATTTAGCCGCTTGCCGGTCGGCGGCAAGCGGCGTGTTGGGTGTGGTGACACTCAAGCCTTGGGCGGCTCGTCGTCCTTTTTCTGCGTGGCGCCGTCGATCGCATCGCCCGCCTTGGCGGCGGCCTGTTTCGCCTTTTCGGTCGCATCGGCGGCGAGGGCGCGGACCTTGGCTTCGGCCTCCTCTTCCTTACCGCTCATCACCAGCCACGCCATCACGGCGGCGGCAACCAATGACAAGAGCGCGATCCAATATCCGATTTCCCAGTTGATCTGGATCATCGCGAGTGCGGCGCGGTCCATCTCGCCATTGCCGCCGCTTTTGCCGGCTTCTGCAAGGATCGCCTCCTTGCTGTAACGCCAGGTGCCGACGAAAATCAGCACCAGCGCGGCAACCGATGTGCCGAGAACCAGCTTCGCCGACTCGCGGCCGCGCTTGAAGAGCAGGAACAGGCCGCCGGCGATCGCCAGAATTGCGAGGATCAGCCAAAGGTTGACCGCCGCGCCGTCAGCCGCCGACGAGGCCTGTCCCATCGCGGTGATGCGGCCAAAGGCGAGGCCGAAGCCGCTCGCTTCGGCAATTTTCTGGTTGGAACAGCTGACGGTCATCCACGGCAGCAGAAATGCCACCAACGCCAGTCCCTTGGGAATCCGTATCCATTTCCACATAATGTGCCCCCTCCGGTCGAACCGAAGGGGGGAGGCTAGCCTAACCGTACGGGGTGTCAATTCACGCGTTGCCGCGCGCGCGGATCAGGTTGCGATCAGGCGACGGTCGCCGGCGAGCTTGAGCATCGCCTTTTGCAGCTTTTCAAATGCGCGCACCTCGATCTGGCGCACGCGTTCGCGGCTGACTTCATAGACCTGGCTCAAATCCTCGAGCGTCTTGGGGTCGTCGGTCAGGCGGCGCTCGGTCAGGATGTGGCGCTCGCGCTCGTTGAGCGTTTCGAGCGCTTCGGTGAGCAGTTCGTGGCGCACATCGCGTTCCTGCGCTTCGGCCACGCGCTCGTCCTGCAGCGGACCTTCGTCGCCGAGCAGATCCTGCCACTGGCTGTCGCCATCCTCGCCCATCGGGACGTTGAGCGACGTGTCGCCGCCCATCGCCATGCGGCGGTTCATGCTGATGACCTCGTCCTCGGTGACGCCAAGGTCCTTGGCGATTTTGGCTACGTTCTCAGGGCTTAGATCGCCATCCTCGAACGCTTCGAGGTTGTTCTTCATGCGGCGGAGGTTAAAGAAGAGCTTCTTCTGCGCGGCGGTGGTGCCCATCTTTACGAGGCTCCACGAGCGCAGGATGAACTCCTGGATCGACGCGCGGATCCACCACATCGCATAGGTGGCGAGGCGGAAGCCGCGTTCGGGGTCGAATTTCTTCACGCACTGCATCAGGCCGATATTGCCTTCGGAAATCAGCTCGCTGACCGGGAGGCCATAGCCGCGATAGCCCATTGCGATCTTTGCGACGAGACGGAGGTGCGACGTCACGAGCTGCGCCGCCGCCTCGTTATCGCCATGTTCCTGAAAACGCTTGGCGAGCATATATTCCTGCTCGGGCGTGAGCAGCGGAAATTTGCGGATCTCGGCCAGATAGCGATTCAGGCTGGCTTCGCCGCCCAGCGCTGGCACCACGGCCGGAACATTGCTTTTGTTAGCCATAGGAGAGTGTCTTCCCTAAATCCTGTGCTCAAAATGACGCGGTTGAACCCGCGCGTCAAAATAGATTTTCAATCGAAACTTAAACGCGCAGTTCATCGATCAGTTCCCGCATATCCGCAGGGATTTCGCTGTCGAGCGCGATCCTGTTACCGTTCACCGGATGAATAAAGCCCAAATGGGCCGCGTGCAATGCCTGCCGCGCAAATCCCCGCGCTTTCAGCACGTCCGAAAGCGGCTTGCGCGCGCGGCCATAGACGGCGTCGCCGACGAGGGGGTGCCCGATATGCGCCATGTGGACGCGCACCTGATGCGTCCGCCCGGTCTCGAGGCGGCATTCGACAAGGGTGGCGCCCGCCAGTGGTTCGAGCGTGCGATAATGCGTCACCGCGCGCTTGCCGCGTCCTGCTGAGACCACCGCCATTTTCTTGCGATTGGTTGCCGAGCGGCCGAGCGCGGCGTCGACCGTACCGTTCGCGGGCATCGGGCGTCCGGTCGCGATCGCGATATAGCGGCGGTCGATGCTGTGCGCGGCGAATTGCTTGGCGAGGCCTTCGTGCGCCTTGTCATGCTTGGCGGCAACGATCAGCCCGCTGGTATCCTTGTCGATGCGGTGGACGATGCCGGGACGCGCGACGCCACCGACGCCCGACAATTGCCCCGCGCAATGGTGGAGAAGGGCGTTGACCATTGTGCCGTCGAGATTGCCCGCGGCTGGATGGACGACCATCCCCGCGGGCTTGTCGACGACGATCAGATGCTCGTCTTCATAGGCGATGACGAGATTGAGGTCCTGCGCGGCATTGTGTGCAGGCGCCGGCACCGGAATCCGCAGTGCGAGCGTTGCGGGCGCGGCGGCCTTGGCCGACGGGTCCCACAGGATTGCGCCGCTTGCGTCGGCGACGCGCCCGCCCTTTATGAGCGTCTTGACGCGTTCGCGCGACAGGTCGGGGAGCGCCTCGGCGAGCGCCCGGTCGAGCCGCAGCCCGGCCGCGCCTTCGCCTAGCGTCACGGTCAGAATGTCGTCGTCCCCCTGCATTGAGAGCGATGTGGGCGGGTGGCACGGAAATTCAAGGGGTTCGCCCTTGCCCAAGAGGGGGGCGCTGCCCTAGGAGCGAAAAGAGCCGAAAATATTTGGTTACTGCGCTGGGGAGCCCATTCATCCATGACCGACGACCGTGTCGATTTCGCCTCGATGCTGGCATCGCGCCTGTGTCACGATTTGCTCAGCCCGGTGGGGGCCTTTGCCAACGGCCTTGAACTGCTCGCCGATGAAAAAGACCCCGAAATGCGCGCGCGCTGTTTCGAACTGCTCGAACAGAGCGCGCGGACCTCGGCCGCGAAACTGAAATTCTTTCGTCTTGCCTTCGGTTCGGCGGGCGGGTTCGGCGAGGCGGTTCCGCCGGACGAGGCCAAAGCGGCGATCGAGGGGATCATGGCCGAACGCCCGATCACGCTCAACTGGATGCTCACCGACGAAGCGCTGCCGAAACCGGCGGTCAAGATCATCCTCAATCTTGCGCTGATTCTCGTCGATGCTCTGGTGCGCGGCGGCCGACTGGATGTCGGGTGCGAAAGGCGCGCCGACGGATCGATCGAAATTGCGCTGCACGCCGAGGCCGAGCGCATCCTGGTCGACGCCGACGTCGAGCGCATCCTGGCCGAAGGCGAAGCGGTGGCGGCGATGACCTCGCGTACCGCGCCCGCCGTGCTGGTGCAGGCGGTTGCACGCCAGAATGACGGCACGGTGATGCTTGCGCGCGAAACGCCGACATCGTTGCTGGTCGGAGCGGTATTCAAAGGGCGCGACTAAAGCCTCCGTTAACCATTGTCGGGCATGGAAGCGCTTGAAGTTTTTGGGTGCACCGGGACCGCAATGGACGACCTGCTGAACGATTTTCTTGCCGAAACGGCAGAATTGCTGGCCGAGGCCGGAGCAACCATCGTGGCGTGGGAGGCCGACCCGACCGATCGCGAGCGGCTCGACGCAATTTTCCGGCTCGTTCATACGATCAAGGGCAGTTCGGGGTTTCTGGCGCTGCCGCGCGTTACCGCGCTGTCGCACGCCGCCGAGGAAGCGCTCGACGACGTGCGGCGCGGCAAGCGGACTGCCGATAGCGCGCTCGTCACCGCGGTGCTTTCCATCCTCGACCGCTTGTCGTTCGTCTGCGACGCGCTGGGCAAGGATGCGAACGAACCTGCCGGAGACGACGGCGACGTGATCGATGCGCTGGCGCAGGTCGAAACGGAAGCCGACGCCGTGGCGGAACCCGAACCCGAAACCGAGCCCGAACCTGAGTCCGAACCTGAGCCCGAAGCCGAAAACCGCGAAATCCGGACACGGCGCGACGATGATCTGCAGACCGACATGCAGGGTTGGCGTTCGATCCGCGTGCCGCTGCCGCTGCTCGACAGCGTGATGACCGGCGTCACCGACATCGTGCTCGCGCGCAACGAATTTGCCCGGATGCTGCGCGAATCCGGCGCGAATCCGGCGGTTATCGGATCGTTCGACCGACTGTCCGATTCGATTGCGACGATGCGACAGTCGGTCAGCCAGATGCGGATGCAGCGCATCGACAAGCTTTTCGCGCCGTTGCCGCGCATCGTTCGCGATCTTGCACAAGACCTGGGCAAGAAGGTCAAATTCGTCACCAGCGGGGGCGAAGTCGAACTCGACCGCGAAATGATGGAGAATATCCGCGATCCGTTGATCCACATGGTGCGCAACGCGATCGACCACGGTATCGAAACGCTCGACGACCGGGTCGCCGCAGGCAAGGATGTAACCGCGACGATTTCGGTGACGGCACGCCAGTCGGGCAATCAGATCGAGATCATGATCGCCGACGACGGCCGCGGCCTGTCGCCCGACGCTCTCGTCGCCAAGGCCATTGGAGCGCGCGTCCTGAGTGCGGCAGAGGCGCGAGCGCTGTCGCCGAAGGAAAAGCTTGAGCTGATCTTTCGTCCGGGCTTTTCGACAGCATCGCAGGTCACCTCTATCTCTGGGCGCGGCGTCGGCATGGATATCGTTCGCGCGAACCTGGAAAAAATCGGCGGTGTGGTCGAACTTCGCAACGAAGAAGGTCGCGGTTTGACCGTCGTGCTGCGCGTTCCGATGACGCTGACGATCATTTCCGGCCTGATGGTGCGCGCCGCGGGGCAATATTTCGCGATCCCGCGCGGCGCCGTCCGCGAAATCCTGCTCGAAACGAGCGACAGCGTGCGGATCGAGAAACTGGGCGGCGGCGAAATCGTTTCGGTACGCGGCGAGCAATTCCCGCTGCTCCGGCTCGAGGACGTGCTCGGCCGCCATCGCGACGACGGTGACGATGCCGATGATCGCGCGCTCGTGCTGATCCGGCCGGGGCAGGACCAGAGCTATGCGTTGAGCGTTGCGGCGATCCACGATCATGAAGAACTGGTCATCAAACCTGCGGCGCCGATGATCATGGCGACCGGCCTCTATGCGGGGACGACCTTGCCCGACAATGGGCGTCCGGTCCTGTTGCTCGATGTGCAGGGTATTTTGGCGGTCTCCGCCATCGACGCCTCGGAAGCGGGTCGCGCCCACCGCCAGGCGGAGGAAGCCGACGCCGCGCTCGCGGCGACGCGCGACGCAACGCAGCTTCTGCTTTTCCGCGACATCGGCGGGCGGACGCGCGGGGTGCGTCTTTCGGTCATCGAGCGCGTCGAAGAGGTGCCCGCACTGGCGCTGTTCGAAAGTGCGGGCGCGATCCGGGCGCAGATCGGCGACGATATGTTCGCGGTCCACGCGGCGCGCCTTCCCGAAGGGCACGGGACCGTCAAATTGCTCCGCCTTCACGACGGTCAGTCGGTGCTTTGCTATCCGATCGAAGCGGTCATCGACATCGTTCATTTGCCCGATGTGGTCGAACCGTCGGCGACCGAAGGCCTGATAGCGGGTGTCGTGCTTATCGGCGGAGACCCGGTCGAAATCATCGATCCCTATTGGCTGATGGAGCAGCATGCGCGCGGACCCATCCACGCCGCGCCGCGCGCGCCGCTGTGCCGGCTCACCGACGACCATGACGGATGGGGCGCGAATTTCCTCGCGCCGATCCTGCGCAACGCGGGCTATCGCATCGCTGCGGGAGCGGACGACGACGAAGCGCCCGATGTGCTGCTCTGCCTGTCGGGCGACGAATCGGCGTGCGACCATGGCACCGACGCGGTCCCGGTCATCCGGCTGCGCGCAACCGCCGCCGCCGCCGGACCCGACGACGAAACCGTCTATCGCTATGACCGTCATGCGCTGCTCGAAGCGCTGAGTCGGCGTGTCGGGGGAGGCCGCGCGTGATGGACAATCTCTATCTGGTCGCGCGGATCGCCGACACGCGTGTCGCGTTGCGGTCGCGTGCAATCAATTCGGTCGTCACGGTGGCGACGCCGGTCGAGGTTCCGGGGGCTCCGCCGCACGTCGTCGGGCTGTTTGCCTTGCGCAGCCGCGTGTTCACGCTGATCGACCCGCACGTTGTGGTCGGGCTGCCGCCGGTTCCCGTCGCCGCGGGGCAGCGCGTGATCGTCGTCGATGTGGCGGAACATGGCTATGCGCTGCTTGCCGACGAGATCGAGGATGTCTGCTTCATCGAAGCGGCCGAGACGCGGATCGCGGGAAAACTCATGCCCGGTTGGGCGCGCGTTGCCGATGCGATGATCGAGCATCAGGGGGCGTCGCTGCTCGTCGTCGACCCCGCGCATTTTGTCACAATTCCGGTTGTAAATGCAGCGTGACTTTTGTCGTTCGTTAACGGGCTGAATACCCCTTCGCCGTAACATGGCCCAGTTCCCCGGGGGGTCGGAGTAAGAATATGTCGAAATCCTGTCTGGTCGTCGATGACAGCAAAGTCATTCGCAAGGTCGCGCGCCATATCCTTGAAAGCATGTCCTTTGACGTCGAAGAGGCGGCGGATGGTCAAGAAGCACTGACCTATTGCCGGTCCAATCGCCCCGACGTGATCCTGCTCGACTGGAACATGCCGGTGATGAGCGGGATGGAATTTCTAGGCGCTTTCAATGATTTGGATTATGGTCTGGACGAGCGGCCACGCGTCGTTTTCTGCACGACCGAGAACAGTATCGACCATATTCGCGCCGCCATCGAGGCGGGCGCCGACGAATATGTGATGAAGCCTTTTGACCGCGAAACTCTCGAAGGGAAATTGCAACTCGTCGGCGTCGCCTGAAGCCTGAACGATGACGCAACCGCTCTCTCTCGACACTAGATCCGAGCAAAACGAGATTCCGGCCGGGCGCACCGTCCGCGTGATGCTCGTCGACGACAGCCTGGTCGTGCGCAGTATTCTCGAACGCATTGTCGACCAGCGCACCGGATTGATGGTCTGCGCCTCGGTCGCATCGGCGCAGGATGCTTTGGATTATCTGGCGCGCGAGCCCGTCGATGTCGTCGTGCTCGATATCGAAATGCCCGGAATGAGCGGATTCGACGCGCTCCCCCTCATTCTCGAACGCGCAGCCAATGCGCGCGTGCTGATCCTGTCGTCGAACTGCGTCGAGGGCGGTCCGGCAGCGATCGAGGCGCTTTCGCTCGGCGCGAGCGATACGTTGGCGAAGCCGGGTCGCGGCAGCTTTTCCGGACATTTTGCCGAGATCCTGACCGATCGCATCCTGTCGCTGGGGCAGCGCCAAGCAGCCCCGGTTCTCGCACCGGTAGCAAAGCGTGTCCCGCCCGCGCCCACCGTGATCGCCATCGACGCGCGGCACCCGCTGGAATGTATCGCGGTCGCGGCATCGACTGGCGGAATTCCTGCTTTCACGAACTTTCTCGCCCACCTCGATCCGCGTGTGCGCGCTCCGATCCTGCTAACCCAGCATCTGCCCGACGCCTTCATGGAATTTTACGCCAAGCAGATTGCAACGATGACGCACCGCCGTGTCCGCGTCGCGGCGGCCGGAATGCGTGTCGAGCCCGACAATATCTATCTCGCGCCTGGTGACGCGCATCTGATGGTCGTCGCAAATGGCACACGGCGCGAGATCGTGCTCGACCGCCATCCTGCGGCCAATGGATGCTGCCCGTCGGCCGACCCGATGCTGGCGTCGGTCGCCGATGCCTATGGTGCCGGTGGTGTCGCCGTGATCCTGAGCGGAATGGGGCGTGACGGCGCGACCGGTGCCGCGCGGCTCAAGTCGGCAGGCGGCACGATTTTTGCGCAAGCGCCCGAAAGTTGCGTGATCTGGGGGATGCCGGGCGCGGTCGCCAAGGCGGGGATCGCTGCTGCGTTGCTCAACCCCGATGCCATCGCGCTCTTGCTCGGCAGCTTTCTGTCGGGGCGGTCGGCAACATGATTGGCGGCACCGCGAGCGAGTCTGCCTATCGCGTGCTGATGGGTGTGCTTGAATCGCGGACGGGGCAGACGCTGTCGCCCAACCGTATCTGGCGCATCGAGATGTCATTGAAGCCCGTGATGCAGCGCCACGGCCTCGCCGATCTCGATGCGCTGGTCGCGGCGCTGGTGACGTCGAACAGCCGCCAGTTGCTCGACGATACGGTCGACGCGATGCTCAACAACGAAACCTATTTCTATCGCGAACACAGCGTGTTCGACGACATTGCGGCCAACGCGCTCGAAAATCTGCGCGAGGTCAATGCGCGCACGCGAAGGCTGACGATATGGCACTGCGGGGTTTCGACCGGGCAGGAAGCCTATTCGATGGCGATGCTGTTCGCCGAGCAGGACATGAAATGGGCAGGGTGGAAGGTCGATATCGTCGGCACCGACGTCAGCTATCACGCGATTGGTCGCGCGCGCGTCGGCCTCTATAGCCAGTTCGAGATTCAGCGCGGCCTGCCGGTGCAGCGCATGGTGCGCTGGTTCGACCAGACCGAGGCGGGATGGCTCGCCAAGGCCGATCTGCGCCGCCGCGTCGATTTCACCGTCCAGAACATGCTGACCGACAAGCCGCCGCTCGCGGCGCCGGCCGACCTGATTTTTTGCCGCAACCTCTTGCTCTATTTCTCGGCTCCGATGCGCGAGAAGGCATTTGCGCGACTCCGCGCAGTGGCGGCGCCGCAGAGTTTTCTCGTGCTCGGCGCAGGCGAGACTGTTTTGGGGCAGACCGACCAGTTTGTCGCCAGTCGACGCCTGCGCGGCCTTTACGAGCCCGCTGACCGGCCAACACCGCGCATCGCCGCGATTGCCGCCGCCTGACCTTGCAATTTGCGGGGCGGTGGCGCAGGTGAGTCGGACCCCGCGCCGGGGCGGATTTTATGGGCGCCGAACCGCATGAGCGATTTTATCGAACGCTGGTCCCCCAATTTCGACGAACGCGCGCTGTCCATTTCGATGATCGTGCTGCATTATACGGGCATGAAGACCGGAGCCGAGGCGCTCGACCGGCTGGCCGACCCCGAGGCGAAAGTTTCCGCGCATTATGTCGTCGGCGAAGACGGCCAGATTACCGTCATGGTTCCCGAAGAAAAGCGCGCCTGGCACGCCGGCAAGGCGCATTGGCGTGGCATCAGCGACGTCAATTCGGCGAGCGTCGGGATCGAGATCGTCAATCCGGGGCACGAGTTCGGCTATGTTCCCTTTCCCGACCCGCAGGTGGCGTCGGTCGTCCGGCTGGTGCATGGCATCAAGGATCGGCACGCGATCACGCGCGGCAATGTCGTCGGCCATTCGGACGTGGCGCCGACGCGCAAGCAGGATCCCGGCGAGCTTTTCCCGTGGGACGAGCTGGCGCGCCGCCGCCTCGCGTTGCCGCGTCCTACCAAGAAGCTGACCGACCCGCTCTGGACCGACGCAGGCTTCCTGCTCGCGCTCGAGCGTTTCGGCTATGATGTGACCGACGGTTTTGCGGCGACGGTCGCGTTTCAGCGGCGCTTTCGTCCCGAGCTGATCGACGGGACGATCTGCGGCGAGTGCCGCGCGATCCTGCTCGCGCTGCTCCTCCCGCAGCCCGAGGGGGATTGATTCGCCTTATCTTTCCGTTCGCATCGAGCGAAGTCGCGATGCGGATCGGGTGTGAGTGCTTCCCCGTGTCTCGACTTTGCTCGACACGAACGGATCGCTGGCGTTAAGCCGCGTTCGGGCTTATACTCCATTTGCCAGAGGGCCGGGCGATCGCCGCCGCGCGCAAGCGTGGGGGAGGAAAGTCCGGGCTCCACGGAAACCACGGTGCCGGATAATGTCCGGCGGCCCTCGCAAGGGGGTCAGGGAAAGTGCCACAGAGAGCAGACCGCCCAAGGCCTCGGCCCGGCGAAAGGTGAAAGGGTGCGGTAAGAGCGCACCGCGCGGACGGTAACGGACGCGGCATGGCAAACCCCACCGGGAGCAAGGTCGAATAGGGACGGCAGGGGAGCAATCCCAGGACTGGTTCCGGTCCCGCCGTCCGGGTTGACTGCTTGAGCGTTCGGGCAACCGCACGCCTAGAGGAATGATCGCCCATCCTCCGCAAGGAGGTGGACAGAACCCGGCTTACAGGCCCTCTGGCATTCTCTCCCGACTGCCCGCGCGGGAACCGCGCGGCCGAAGCTTGCGTTGATGGGGAACCAGATGAAGGGAGGCGCAGCATGAAAATCGTCGACGAACATGTCGAGGTCACCGATGAGGAAGCCAGCAGCGGCGTGAAAGGGCATGGTGTACGCTATGTGCTCGCGATCTCGCTTTTGCTGGCGGTTGTCGTCCTGTCGGCGGTGTGGATACTTCCGGCGCTTCTCAATCAATAGCGGCGTGAGGCAGGATTTGCCTTTTCGCGCATAGTTACGCAGACTTGCCCCGAGCCGCGGCGCGAAATCGGCGTTCGCCGGAACGGGGGTGACATGACACGATGGTGGAAAGCCGGCGCCGTCGGAGCAGCCTTTTGGGCTGCTTCGTGCATCGCGACGGGCGCATCTGCGCAAGAGTGCGGCACGGCGGCGCTCGACAGCGACCGCGTCGCGCTATTGATCGGCAACAGTGCCTATAATGATTGGGAATGGCCGTCGCTCAAGAATGCGGTCAACGATATCGATCATGTCTGTACGGCATTCGCGCGTGCGGGCTTTGCCCCGCGGATCGTGCGCAATGCCGACAAGGCCGAACTCGACGCCGCGCTCGATAGTTTCGCGGTCGAGGCGCGCGGCGCGCGGTCGGTGCTGATCTATTTCGCCGGGCATGGTTTCGAATATGGCGGCCGTAACTGGCTGGTGCCGATGGACGCGCCGCCACAGACACGGCGCTCCGACGTCGAGAAACGCTATTTGTCGCTGGAGGCGCTGGTGCGGCGCGTGGTCCCGGCGGATGCCTTTACCCTGCTGTTCGTCGATGCCTGTCGGACCACCGAACCCGTCGTGCGCATCGCTGACGTCGATGTGGCGGGTGGCGAGGCGGGGTCGGCGCCGCTCGGGCTGCTCGATATCGGGCAGGGGGCGGTCTTTTACTCGACCGCAAAGGGGCGGCCCGCGCTCGACCATGCGCCGGTGGGATCGCCGGTGAGCCCGTTCGCGGCGGCGGTCGTCAAGGAAATGGCGATACCCGGCCTCGAAATTTCGGATTATTTCAAGGTGGTCGCACGCGATGTTTACAAGCGCACCTTCGGGATGGAGAGCGGGCCGCAGCAGCCGTTTCATTACGGCAGCTGGTTCGACGATTTCTATCTGGTTGCACCGGTCGAGGTCGCTTCGATGACGCAATCCGCATCGGCCGCCGCGCAAGACAGTCTTGACAGCGCGGCGCGCGGCGCGCGGTCGGCGGTGGCGCCGCTCGCGGGAATTTCGCTCGACCGGCTGGCAATCGAGGATGAGCCGGTGCTCGTCGCCGATGTCCTGTCGCGGCGCTCCGCCGCCGACGTGATCGCGCTTGCCGACGGCGGCGATGCGCTCGCGCAGCATCTGGCGGGCTATATGTTCTCGCTTGGCGTCGGGGTGCGGAAAGACGCCGCGCGCGCGCGCTCCTACCTCGAACAATCGGCGGGGCAGGGGTTTGCCGGGGGACAGACCGAGCTTGCCTATCTGTTGCTGGCCTCGCCGGAGGCAAGCAGCCACGACAAGGCGCGCGCTCTGTCCCTCTACCGCGCCGCGTCGCAGGCGGGATATTCGAAGGCAAAGACGCACCTAGCATTTCATCTGGCGGCGGGCACATTCGGAGCGGCCGATTTCGCCGCGTCGCAGGCGCTCTATTCCGAGGCGGCGGCGGCGGGCCATCCCGCCGCCATGTTCGCGCTGACCGTCTTTCCCGACAGCCGTGCGGCGAATATGGGGCGGCTTCGCGCGCTTGCCGAAACGGGCAACGCCGAAGGCAATCATTGGCTTTGTGAGGCGAGTTTCGCGGCAGAAACGCTGGGCACCGCAATCGAGGATTGCGCGGTTGCCGCGCGGGCCGGCTTTGCGGGGTCGCGGGCGATTCTGGCCCATGCTTTCGCAGAGGGGAAGGGGGTCGCAGCCGATCCCGGCGAAGCGACGCACTGGGCCAAGCTGGCGCGTACCTTGCCCGAATTGCGTCAGGACCAGCGCGACCTGATCGCCGGGATCGGCATCGAATAGTCAGGGATAGGCGATCGCGATGATTTCCCATTCCTTTGGGCCGGCGGGCAACTGCACGGTCCTGAGGTCGCCGACCGCCGCGCCGCGCAGGGCGCGGGCGAGCGGACTGTTCCATCCGATGCGTCCGGCGCCCGCGTCGGCTTCGTCGTCGCCGACGAGCGTGACGGTACGCCGCGCGTCGTCATCGTCGGCAAGCTCGACCGTCGCGCCGAACCAGATCCGGCTGCGGTCGGGCTGGACGGCGGGATCGACGACCCGCGCAGCCTTCATCCGCCGCGCAAGAAAGGCGAGACGCCGGTCGATCTCGCGCAGTCGTTTGCGACCATAGATATAGTCGCCATTTTCGCTGCGATCGCCATTGCCCGCGGCCCAACTGATGACTTCGACCAGTTTCGGACGCTCGTCGCCGAGCAGCGCGTCATATTCGGCGCGCAGCGTGGCGAAGCCCGCCGGGCTGATGATGTTCGATTTGTCCGCCGCCACCGGCCTTATCCCGGCGTGCGCTTACCGAGATAGAAGCTGAGCGGAGCGTTCGGGAGCGGGCGGTTTTCGGTCGGATGGAGGGTGTCGTACACCACCGCATTTTCGAGCACGCGCTGCACATAATTCTTCGTCTCGAAAATCGGGATCGCCTCTATCCATTCCAGGATGTCGATGCTGCCCGTGCGCGGGTCGCCATTGGCGCGGAGCCACTTGTTCACATTGCCCGGACCGGCGTTATAGGCCGCGACCGCGAGCGGATAGCTGCCGCCGTAATAGCGCAGCATCTGCTGGAAATAGGTCGAGCCGAGCGTCATGTTGTAATTGGTATCGCTGGTCAGCGACCCGGCGTCATAGCCGAGCCCCAGCTTGCCCGCGACCTCGCGCGCGGTGCCGGGCATCAACTGCATCATCCCACGCGCCCCCGCATGGCTGATCGCGGCGCGGTCGAACTGGCTTTCCTGCCGCGTGATGGCATGGATGAAGGTCCAGTTATTCTCATGCCCCGCGGGCACCCGCACCGTGGGGAAGCCCGAAACCTCGACCGCATCGAGGCTGTTGGCTTGCGCGCTGCGCCCGATCATCACGCCAAGATCGGGGCGGCCGATCGCCTGCGCCAGTTGACCGGCAAGGACATGGTCGGCCGGGCTAGACGCCTTTTGCGCGAGCGCGCGAAGGAAGAGCGATTGCTCGCGCCATGCGCCCACTTCGCCCAGCACGCGCGCCGCGCGGACCAGACGGTCGTCATCGAAGGCACGCTTTTCGTCGGGGCTGACCGCAATCGTCGGAACCGGCGCAGGTTTCGGCTGCGGACGGTTCAGTCGTTCGAGCGAGAGCTGGCCATAGAATTGGTCGTAATGCTGCGCGGCATCCTCGAAGTGCGATTGCGCGGTCGCGCGGTCGCCGGCAGCGAGTGCGGCGCGTCCCGCCCAATAATAGCCCTTGGTGCGAGTCTGCGCCGAGCGGGCGGCGTCGCCATAGGCGCGGTAGAGCTTCACCGCCTCTGCCGGTCGGCGCAGATCATGGAGAGCAAGCTGTCCGGCGAGCCAGGCGAGCGAGGTATAATCGTCGCGTACACCAAGCGGCGTTTCGCGCACGACGGTTCCGGCAGGCAACGCGTCGTCGATCTGGCGGGCGATGTTGAACGCCGTCAGCTTGTCGCCGGCCGAATCGGCGAGGCGCGCATTGGTGAGCAGGGTTTCGAGCCACTCCTCGGCATCGAGCGGCGCGCTGGCAAGCGAGCGCGGCCCCGCAAGCAGTGCGCGCGCCTCGCCCTCGCGACCCGAGCGGCGCAGCCAGGTTGCCTTGGCGGTGATATAGCCGGGGTCGGTGCGGACGAGCGAAGGATTAGCGGCTTCGACCGCCGCCGCTTGCATTGCGGCATCGACGGCGCCGCTCCGCATCGCGAGGCGCGCGGCAAAGATCGCGCGTTTTGCGGGCGAGGTAAGCGCTAGCTGGCGGCTCGCGGCGGCGGTGGCGTTGGACCAGAGCAGCCGATCCATGCGCGCGTCATGGTCGGCGAGGCTGATCGCGCCGGGGAAGAGCGTGAGCACGCGGCTCGTCTCGGCCTCGTCGAGCGAACCGCTCGTCCAGGCGCGGCGGACGGCGGCGTTGGCTTCGTCGCGGCGACCGGTGGCGTTGAGCGCGAGCGCATAGCGGAGCTGTCCGCTTGCGGTCTGGGGCGGATATTTGGTGAAATAGGCAAGCGTGCGCGCGGGATCATAGCTGTCGATCGCGATCGCCTTTTCGGCGCGCACACGCATCTTGTCGGCGTCGGGCCAGCCGGGGTTCGCGATCAGAAAGCGCGAAAGCTGGTCGAACGACGCATTGCTGTTCTGCGTCAGGCGGCGCCATTCGAGCACCGCATCGCCCACCGAATTGGTCGACGAGGGCTGGACCGACACCGAGGCAAGCCCGAGCTGGGCGCGATACCAGGCCATCTGGTCGGGGGTAAGCTCGCTCGACCAGGCGGCGGAAGGGATCAGCAAGGCGACAGCCATCGCCATGCGCGATATTTTGGACAGCGAGATCATAGCGGCCATGTTAGTGCCAAACTCCTTGCGGGGCGCTGAATAGACGTCCATGAGGCGGCGCGTCCGCCCATTTTATCGGTCGCGGCGCGATTTTTGTAAAGGAGCGCGAGCATGTTTTCGGGATCGATTCCCGCCTTGGTGACGCCGTTTCGTGACGGGGCGTTCGACGCGTCCGCCTACGCACGGCTGGTCAATTGGCAAATCGACGAAGGAACAAGCGCGCTCGTTCCGTGCGGAACGACGGGCGAAAGCGCAACCCTCGGGTTCGACGAACATTATCGCGTGATGGATTGCTGCATCGAGGCGGCTGCCGGGCGCGTTCCAGTGATCGCGGGGTGCGGATCGAACGATACTGCGACCGCGATCCGCCACATGCGCCACGCGCAAGCGGCCGGCGCTGCCGCCGCGCTGATCGTTGCACCCTATTATAACCGGCCGAGCCAGGACGGGATCGTCGCACATTTCGAGGCGCTCGCTGCCGCGAGCGACCTGCCGATCGTCGTCTATAATGTGCCCGCCCGCACCGTGACCGACATCAGCGCCGAGACGATGTGCCGACTTGCCGAGATTCCCTCCGTCGTCGCGATCAAGGATGCGAGCGGCGACCTGTGCCGCGTGACGATGCATCGGGCCGGGGCGGGCAAGGATTTCTGCCAGCTGAGCGGTAACGACGACCTGTGGCTCGCGCACGCCGCGATGGGCGGGGTGGGGTGCATTTCGGTCACCGCCAATGTCGCGCCGCGACTGTGCGCCGATTTTGCCGCCGCCTGCGCGGCGAACGACTGGAGCCGCGCGCTTGTCCTGCACGATCGGCTGTTCGGCTTGCACAAGGCGATGTTCACCGACGCCTCGCCCGCGCCGGTCAAATATGCGCTGTCGCGCGTCCATGACTGGTTTTCTGCCGAAGCGCGCCTACCTATTATCCCGGCGAGCGATGCGTCGCGCGCCGCCGTCGATGCCGCCTTGTCCGCGGCCGGAGTGATTTAGGTTTTTCATGGCCCGCCCCCAATCTGCAGCCGAATTCGACAAGAAGAAGGTCGTCGCCGAGAACCGGCGCGCGCGCTTCGACTATAGCATCGAACAGGTGTTCGAGGCGGGGATTGCGCTGCAAGGGACCGAGGTGAAGTCGCTGCGTTTCGGCGAGGGGACGATCGCCGAAAGCTATGCCGAGGTTAACGGCGGCGAGGTGTGGCTGATCAACGCCAATATCCCCGAGTTCAGCCATGGCAACCGCTTCAATCACGAGCCGCGGCGCCCGCGCAAACTGCTGCTCAACGGGCGCGAGATCAACAAGTTGCACGCGGGCGTGATGCGGCAGGGGATGACGCTCGTACCGCTGAGCGTTTATTTCAACAGCCGCGGCCGCGCGAAGGTCGAGCTCGCGCTCGCCAAGGGCAAGAAGGCGCACGACAAGCGCGAGTCGATCAAGGAACGCGACTGGAAGCGCGACAAGCAGCGACTGATGAAGGAACGCGGATGAGCGGCGGGAAACAGCGCGACAAGGCGGCGCTGATGAACTGGATCCGCCGCAATTCGCCGACGCGCGAGGAATTGCTGGCGAGCCGCTTCATCCGGCCGTTCGCGCACCGCGTCGCGCACAGCCATTTGTGGCGTTTCACGCGCACCTCGGTGCCGCGCGGCACCGCGCTCGGCCTGTTCATCGGCATCTTTTTCCTGATCCCGGGCGTGCAGATCATCGGCGTCGCGCTGCTCGCGCTGCCGTTCCGGGCGAACATCCCGATCGGCGCGGCGATGACCTTTTTGTCGAACCCGGCGACGACGCCCTTCATCATTGCGGCGTCGGTATGGCTTGGCGACAAGGTGTTCGGGTTTCACGCCAATGTCGCGACCTTTTCGATCATGGTCGAAAAGGGAGCGTCGGCGGGCGAATGGGTGCGCTGGTTCCTGTCCGACGCCGCGCCTGCGATGGTCGCGGGGCTTTTCATCATTTCGGTCGTTTCAGCGATCGTCGGTTATGTGCTCGCGGCGCTGTTCTGGGATAATTGGATCCGGCTGCGCTGGCGGCGCAAATTGCGGCGCGCGCGCGACCAACGACTTGACGCTTCGACGAGCGACACGCCCGTCGGTTGAACCCGACGTTCCGCCCTTTATAGATTTCCCATCGCATGATCGCGCCGCGACAGGGTGGCCGCGATCTTCGTCCGATCAATGGGGAAGACTGGGGATAAACATGAGCCTTAAAACGACATATAATCGCCTGCTCGCGTCGGCGGCGCTGGGGGCATTGCTGCTGACCACGGGCGCGACCGCCAAGGATGGCCATGCGAGCGGCAAAGAGGCCGGGGCGACGGCGACAAAGCCCGAACTCGGCACCTTCGGTTTCGACACCAAGGGCATGGACACGAGCGTCGCACCGGGCGACGATTTTTACGCTTATGCCAATAGCGTCTGGGCGAAGAACACGCAGATTCCGGCCGACAAGTCGAACTATGGCATGTTCACCGCGCTCGCCGATCTGTCGCAGGAGCGGACGCGCGCGATTCTTGACGTCGCAAAGGGCGACCCGGACAGCATGATCGGCCGCGCCTATTCTTCCTATCTCGACGGCGCGACGGTCGAAGCGAAGGGTCTCGCGCCGATTACGCCGTGGCTCAACAAGATTCGCAGCGTCGAAAAGTCCGGCCTTGCCGCGCTGCTTGCCGAAGCGGACCGCAGCGGCGTCCAGCATTTCTTTGGCGGCTATGTTGGTCAGGACGACAAGAACCCCGACGTCTATATCTACACGATGTTCCAGGGCGGCATCGGCATGCCCGACCGTGATTTCTATTTGAAGGACAGCGAGCGCAATACCAAGCTGCAGGCGGCCTATCTGCAGCATCTGGAAAATGTGCTGACGCTGGCGGGCGAGGCCAATGCCGCCGCGCGCGCCAAGGCGATCTATGACTTCGAAAAGCAGATCGCGACCGTTCATTGGGACAAGAACGACAGCAGCGACGCGACCAAAGTCTATAACAAGATGACGATCGCCGAACTGGCCGCCGCGGCGCCGGGGTTCGACTGGGCGACCTTCATCCGCGGGATCGGGGTCAACGAGGATTCGCTGCTCGTCTCGCAGCCAAGCGCTTTCACGGGCGAAGCCAAGCTGATCGCCGACGCGCCGATTTCGGTGGTCCGTGACATGCTGATCGTGCGCAGCCTCGACGGCTTTTCGGGCGTGCTGCCCGATGCGGTCGCGCAGGAAGCCTTCTCTTTCTATGGCACCGCGCTGTCGGGCACGCCGCAGATGCAGGAGCGCTGGAAGCGCGCGGTCGATTTCACCACGGGCAATCTCGGCGAAGCGGTCGGCCAGGATTATGTTGCGAAATATTTCCCGCCCGAAACGAAGGCGGAGATGGACAAGCTCGTCAAAAATATCCTCGCCGCGATGGGGCGCCGCATCGAGGGGCTTTCTTGGATGCAGCCGCAGACAAAGATGAAGGCAAAGCAAAAGCTCGCCAATTTCACCACCAAGATCGGCTACCCCGACCGCTGGAAAGATTATGGCAAGCTCGAGATCAAGGCCGACGATCTTTTCGGCAATGCGGTTCGCGCCAACCAGTTCGCCCACGACGACAATATCAGTCGGCTTGGTGGGCCGATCCGTCGGTGGGAGTGGATCATGACCCCGATGACGGTCAACGCCTATGCCAATTTCGGCATGAACGAGATCGTTTTCCCTGCCGCCATCCTGCAACCGCCCTTCTTTGATCCGCATGCCGACCCGGCGATCAACTATGGGGGCATCGGCGCGGTCATTGGGCACGAAATCAGCCACCATTTCGATGACCAAGGCGCGAAGTATGACGAGACGGGCAAGCTCGCCGACTGGTGGACACCCGAAGATGTCGCGGCGTTTGAGGCGGCCGGAAAGGCGCTGATCGCGCAATATGATGCCTATGAGATTTTGCCGGGCGAAAAGCTCGACGGCAAATTTACCCTGGGTGAAAATATCGGCGACCTTGCCGGCCTGACCGTCGCCTATGACGCATACAAGGCGTCACTCGGCGGCAAGGAGGCTCCGGTTATCGACGGTCTCACCGGCGATCAGCGCTTCTTCCTCGGCTGGGCGCAGGTCTGGCGGCGCAACTACCGCGAGCAGAATCTGGCGCAGCGGATCACGACCGACCCGCATGCTCCGTCGATCCAGCGGACTTGGGTCTCGCGCAACCTTGACCCCTGGTATAAGGCGTTCCAGATCAAGGAAGGCCAGAATCTCTATCTGGCGCCCGAGGATCGCGTTCGCATCTGGTGATGCGCCCATAGGAAAGTTCGCTCTTGACCGCGCAAAGCTTGCCTGCCGCTGACGATGATTTCGGTCGGGAGGCAGGTTTTGTCGGCCCGCTTTCGGTGCCCGCAGGACCATCGCGCCTCGATATGGCGCTGGTCGCGGGCCTCGCGCTCGTGTCGGTAGCGCTGCTTTACTGGACGACACGCGACACGGTGCTCGCGGCGGGCTTTGTCGCCGGACTGGCGTTGGCGGTCGGCGCGCTGATTCTGGTCCGACGCCTATTTCCGGCGGGCGATGCCGAAGTCGCGGCATCGATGGACTGGACGATGCTGCGTCAGGCGGTGCATCACGACGACGTCGCGATCGCCGTCACCGATCGCGCTGGCCGTATGGTGTGTGCCAACGATCTGTTCGCAACGTGGATGGGCGGCTTTGTGACGCCGCCCGGTCTGCCGCTCGAAGGACGCGGGGCCGAGTTGCTCAAGGATGCGGGGCGTGCTGCCTGGCGCGATGGCGAAGGCGTGGCCGAGGATATCGCTATCGGGCCACTGCAATTGCGCGCGCAGGTCAGCCGGACGGGGCAGGGCGAGGATTATCTCGTCTGGCGCTTTTCCTCGGTCGAACGGCTTGATCTCGTGTCCGAAATCGTCCGCCACCTCGACGGACCCGCGGGGCGCGCGCTGGCGAATGCGGGCATCATGACCGCGCTGGTCAGCGCCGAGGGACGGCTTCGGGTCGCCAACCAGGCGTTTTTGATGCGCGCGCTCGGTCCCGACGATATGGTCCATTATATCGGACGCGACGCGGGAACGATGCTGCGCATCGACGATCAGGGACGCCTCTATTTTTCGCGCGAAGGCGACCGAGCGACTCCGGTCCGCCTGCTCCAGGTGCCGCTGGCGGCGGCCGATGTTCACGCTCCGATGCTGCTCGCGCTGATCGACGAGGATATCGGTCCGGCCGATCGCGGCACCGCCCAAACCTATGTCGAGACCTTGTTGTCGCTGTTGCCTTTTGGCCTCGCGATGGTCGATCGCGACGGGCGCTTCCTTTACATGAACAAGGCCTTCGGACGCGCCGCGGGGGTCGCCGACGGGCGGATGCCGCGCTATCCGGGCGATCTGGTCGTCGTCGAGGACAAGGGGCCACTCGCCGACATGATCCGCCGCCACTCGAGCGGGCAGCAGGTGGGCGGCGACCTGTCGATCCGCCTCGCCGGGCAGGGCGACGAGCCGGTTTCGATGCGCGTCGTCGGGGTGCGCGGGCTTGGCGAAGCGGCGGTGCTGCTGAGCCTTAAGGACTCGAGCGAGGAATCGCGCCTCAAGTCGCAGGTTGCGCAGGCGTCGAAGATGCAGGCGGTCGGTCAGTTGGCGGGCGGCGTTGCGCACGATTTCAACAACATCCTGACCGCCGTGCTCGGGAGCTGCGACCTGATGCTGATGCGCCATACGCCGGGCGACAGCGATTATGACGATATCCAGCACATTCGCAGCAATGCGAATCGTGCCGCGAGCCTGACGCGGCAATTGCTCGCCTTTTCGCGCCAGCAGACGTTGCGGCCGCAGATATTGCAGCTTCCCGACGTGATTTCCGAAGTGTCGCACCTGCTCAAGCGGCTGATGGGCGACACGGTGCAATTGGTCGTCCATCACGGACGCGGCCTCGGCGCGGTGCGTGCCGACCCGGTGCAGCTCGAACAGGTCATCATCAACCTGGGCGTCAACGCGCGCGACGCGATGGCCGGCGGCGGCACGCTGACGATCGAGACCTATCCGGTATCGGCCGCCGAAGTGCGCCAGTTGGGGAGCGATTTCATGCCGCCCGCCGACTATAGCGCGCTGAAGGTCAGCGACACGGGGACCGGCATTCCGCCCGAAGTCCTGCCCAAGATTTTCGAACCCTTTTTCACGACGAAAGACGTAGGCAAGGGGACGGGGCTGGGGCTTTCGACGGTTTATGGCATCGTCAAACAATCGGCGGGGTTCATCTTTGCCGACAGCAAGCCGGGCGAAGGGACGAGCTTTACCATCTATCTGCCCGTCCACCGCGCGACCGGCGATACGCCGGCGATCGCGGCGCCGCCGGCGAAGCCCAAGAAGAGCCAATGGGGAACGGGGTCGATCCTGATCGTCGAGGACGAGGATATGGTGCGCGCGGTCGCCGAGCGCGCGCTGGTGCGTGCGGGCTATACGGTTGCGACCGCCGCGCAGGGCGAAGAGGGACTGGAACGCTTTGCCGAAATGGGTAAAATCGACCTTGTGATTAGTGACGTCATGATGCCGAACATGGACGGACCGACGATGGTTCGCGCGATGCGCGCGAAGATGCCCGCGCTGCCGGTGCTGTTCATGTCGGGCTATGCCGAGGAACAGCTGCGCCAATCGATCAACATCGACGACGTCGCTTTCCTTCCAAAGCCCTTTTCGATCGCACAGCTTGCCGAGGCGGTATCGGCGACGCTCGACGATGCCGCGCACCGGGCCGGCGATGTCTGACCAGGGTCGCATCCTGCTCGTCGAGGACGATGTGCTGATCGGCATGATGCTGGTCGACATGTTCGAGGCGCTCGGCCTGTCCGAGCCTGCGCAGGCGACGACGAACGAAGAGGCGCTGGCGCTGATCGCGTCCGAACCGCTCGCAGGCGCCCTCGTCGACATCAATCTTGGCGACGAAAAGGGGTGGCCGATCGCCGATGCGCTTGCGGCACACAATATCCCCTTCGCCTTTACCACCGGCGGGGGCGATGTGATTCCCCCGGCGCATGCCGACCGTCTGCTGGTCACCAAGCCCTTCCGCATCGCCGACATCGAAGCTGCGCTGGAGACGTTTTCGAGCAACTGATCCGCTGAATCCTCGCCCGAAAAATATTATGTTCCACTCTTGTTCCATGAGAACATATATGGCACAAAGCTCGGGCGTTGCGATGGCCCTGCCGTCGCCTTAGAGGAGGAAGGGGACGGTCATGGCCGGACAATTGTCACTCGTCGAATCGGGGAAATCAGTGAACGGAACAGACAGGCAGAAGGCGCTCGACGCCGCACTCGCGCAGATCGATCGCGCGTTCGGCAAGGGCTCGGTGATGAAATTGGGCTCGAAGGAAGCGATGCAGGTCGAGGCGATCTCGACCGGTTCGCTCGGGCTCGACATCGCGCTCGGCGTCGGCGGCCTGCCGCGCGGGCGCGTAATCGAAATCTATGGCCCCGAAAGCTCGGGCAAGACGACGCTCGCGCTGCACTGCATCGCCGAAGCGCAGAAGGCGGGCGGCACAGCGGCCTTTGTCGACGCCGAGCATGCGCTCGACCCGGTATATGCCAAGAAACTCGGCGTCGACATCGACGAATTGATCGTGTCGCAGCCCGATACCGGCGAGCAGGCGCTCGAAATCGTCGATACGCTCGTACGCTCGAACGCGATCGACGTGCTCGTCGTCGACTCGGTCGCCGCGCTCGTCCCGCGCGCGGAAATCGAGGGCGAGATGGGTGACAGCCATGTCGGCTTGCAGGCGCGCCTCATGTCGCAGTCGCTGCGCAAGCTGACCGGCTCGATCAGCCGCTCGCGCTGCATGGTGATCTTCATCAACCAGCTGCGCATGAAGATCGGCGTGATGTACGGCAATCCCGAGACGACGACGGGCGGCAACGCGCTCAAATTCTATGCTTCGGTTCGTCTCGACATCCGCCGCACCGGCCAGATCAAGGATCGCGACGAGATTGTCGGCAACACGACGCGCGTCAAGGTCGTCAAGAACAAGGTCGCGCCGCCGTTCAAGCAGGTCGAGTTCGACATCATGTACGGACAGGGCATTTCGAAGATTGGCGAGATACTCGACCTTGGCGTCAAGGCGGGGCTGGTCGAGAAATCGGGCGCCTGGTTCAGCTATGATTCGATCCGAATCGGCCAAGGGCGCGAAAATGCGAAGAATTTCCTGACCGAGAACCCCGAACTGATGCAGCGTCTCGAATGCGCGATCCGTACGCGTACCGATGCGGTGGCCGAAGAGATGATGGTCGGCCCCGACGACGACGGCGACGCCGAATAGCAAGCCTTCGCTCGGCCCGTTCCTTGCGCGGGCCGGGTGTCAGGCGGCGGCGGATTTCAGCCCCTTGGACCTGCTTTCCCCCTCTCCCGCAGGTCGGTCCGCCCGCCGCTGAGCCGGCTGGTCCGGTTGCCGCGCGTCCGCGCTCGGCGGCCGGGCAGCCGGTATTTTCGTGCGTCGAACGCTCGCCGGGCCGGTTTGGGCGCGCTGGCCTTCGCCCGACCCTTGCTGTAGCGCATGGGCGTCAAAACCGGCTGGCGTTTCAGCATCGTGCCGCAACGCTGCCCGAGGGAGGATGCCGTGAGCCTGATCGTCCATCATTTGAACAACAGCCGGTCGCAGCGGATTTTGTGGCTGCTCGAGGAAATCGGCGCCGATTTTTCGATTGTGCATTATAGCCGAGACCCGGCCACCAATCTCGCACCTCCCGAACTGCTCGCAGTGCATCCACTCGGTAAATCGCCGATTCTCGACGATGGCGGAAGGCTGATCGCCGAGTCGGGTGCGATCGTCGAGCATCTGTGCGAACGCCACGGCGGCGCGCATCTGGTCCCCGCGCGTGGAAGCGACGCCTATATCTCGCATCTTGAATGGATGCATTTTGCCGAAGGGTCGGCGATGACGCCGATCCTGTTGCGCATTTATACCGCACGGCTCGGCGAGGCTGCGGCACCGCTCGAACCCCGGATCAACCAGCAGCTCGATTCGCATTTTTCCTTCATGGAAGAGCATGTGAGCGACGACGGGCATTTCGTCGGTGACGCCTTGTCGGCGGCGGACATCATGCTGAGCTTCCCGGCCGAAATTGCCGTGATGCAAGGGATGGGTGCGCGCTATCCAAAACTCGCCGCCTTTGTTGAAAAATGCCATGCACGACCCGCGTGGAGGCGAGCGCGCGAAAAGGGCGGCGCCTATTATGGGTTCTGATTGGCGTTTCGTTTTCTGTGTCGCGGCAATGCTGGTCGGCGGCGATGCGCAGGCGCAAGCGCCGGTACTTGGACCTGCGACCGAGCGCGAGGTCAGTGTCGCCGCTGGCGTCACGTTCGAGCCGACCGCGCCCGACGAAGCCGCCGCAGCCGAACGTTTCGCGGCCTATACGATGGCGCTCGCGCGGCGCGACTATGCGGCGGCCTATGCCATGTTCCGCCTGTCGCTGCAGGCATCGACCCCGCGGCTCGAATGGGAAATGAACCTGCGCAAGCGCCCCGCGCTGTGGGCCGACGGAAGGCTGCGCGTGCTGAGGCTGAGCTGGTATGCGAACCCGCCCGGCCAGCCCGAAGGCGTCTACGCCGCTTTCGATTTTCGTGGCGACCGCGCGGACGGCACGATGGATTGCGGCTATGTCGTCGTTCACCGCGCGTCGCCCGGCGCGCCCTTTGCCGTAGTGCGCACCGACACGTCGGAGGTGCCACCCGAACTGATCGAGGAGGGGGTGCCGAAGGCCGACGTGCTGCGCCAGCTTCCCTGCTATCTCGGCAAGGGAATCGCGACCGCGCTCTGAGCGGCGCCAACGATCAGCGTCATCGACATGAAGCGGCTTGTCGCAGCGCGGCAAAGCCCCTAATTCGCGCGCATGACATCGACCAACGACATTCGCCGCTCGTTCCTCGACCATTTCGCGGGGGCGGGGCACCATATCGAACCGTCGGCGCCGCTCGTGCCGCACAACGACCCGACGTTGATGTTCGTCAACGCGGGGATGGTGCCGTTCAAGAATGTCTTCACGGGCCTCGAAAAGCGTCCTTACACGACCGCGGCCTCGTCGCAGAAATGCGTGCGGGCGGGCGGCAAGCACAATGACCTCGACAATGTCGGCTTCACCGCGCGGCATCATACATTCTTTGAAATGCTGGGGAATTTCTCCTTCGGCGACTATTTCAAGGAACAGGCGATCGATCACGCCTGGACGCTGATTACCAAGACCTGGGGCCTGCCACCCGAAAAGCTGACCGCCACCGTCTATCACACCGACGACGAGGCGTTTGACCTGTGGCGCAGGATTTCGGGCCTGCCCGAAGAGCGCATCATCCGTATCCCGACGAGCGATAATTTCTGGTCGATGGGCGACACGGGGCCGTGCGGGCCGTGCAGCGAGATATTCTACGACCATGGCGAACATATCTGGGGAGGTCCGCCGGGATCGCCGGAGGAGGATGGCGACCGCTTCGTCGAGATCTGGAACCTTGTGTTCATGCAATATGAGCAACTGGCGGACGGCGAGCGGGTCGACCTGCCGCGGCCGAGCATCGACACGGGCATGGGACTCGAACGCATCGCGGCGGTGATGCAGGGCGTCCACGACAATTATGACACCGACACCTTCAAGGCGCTGATCGCCGCGTCGGTCGAACTGACCGGGGTCGCCGCCGAAGGTTCGACGCAAGCCAGCCACCGGGTCGTCGCCGACCATCTGCGCGCCGCGAGCTTCCTTGTCGCGGACGGCGTGCTGCCGTCGAACGAGGGGCGCGGCTATGTGCTGCGCCGGATCATGCGCCGCGCGATGCGTCACGCGCATCTGCTCGGCGCGAATGACCCGCTGATGCACCGGCTGTTGCCGTCGCTTACCGCCGAGATGGGCGCCGCCTATCCCGAGCTGGTTCGCGCGCAGCCGCTGATTGCCGAAACGCTCGAGCGCGAGGAGGTCAAATTCCGCCAGACGCTCGACAAGGGGCTGCGGCTGCTCGACGAGGCGACGGCGGGGTTGGGCAAGAGCGATACATTGCCCGGCGAGGTCGCGTTCAAACTCTACGACACCTATGGCTTCCCATATGACCTGACCGAAGACGCGCTGCGTACACAGGGGATTGCGGTCGACCGCGCAGGTTTCGACGCGGCGATGGCCGAGCAGAAGGCGGCGGCGCGCGCGGCGTGGAAGGGCAGCGGCGAAAAGGCGTCGGACGATATCTGGTTCGACATCGCAGAAACGCACGGCAGCACCGAATTCACCGGCTACAGCTCGACGTCGGGCGAGGGCGAAGTGCTTGCGCTCGTCAAGGACGGCGCGCCGGTTGAGGCGGTCGAGGCCGGCGACGAGGTCGTCGTGCTCACCAACCAGACGCCCTTTTATGGCGAAAGCGGCGGGCAGATGGGCGACAGCGGCACGATCACAACGCTCGGCGGGCTGCGTGCCACGGTACGCGACACGGGCAAGCCGCTTGGGCGTCTGCACACGCACCAAACGGTGATCGAAGCCGGGACGCTGAAGGTCGGCGACACGATTCACCTGACCGTCGATGCCGAGCGGCGCGACCGCATTCGCGCGAACCACAGCGCGACGCACCTGGTTCATGCCGCGCTTCGCAACCGGCTCGGCGGGCATGTGACGCAGAAGGGCAGCCTTGTCGCCGCCGATCGCTTCCGCTTCGACTTTTCGCACCCCAAGGCGCTGACCGCCGAAGAGATTGGGGACATAGAGGCCGAGGTGAACGCGCAGATCCGCGCAAACGAGACGGTGACGACGCGGTTGATGACTCCCGACGACGCGGTTGCGGCGGGCGCGCTGGCGCTGTTCGGCGAGAAATATGGCGACGAGGTTCGCGTGCTCAGCATGGGCAAGGCCGATGCGAATTCCTATTCGGTCGAACTGTGCGGCGGGACGCACGTCCGCGCATTGGGCGACATCGCGTTGTTCAAGATCGTCGGCGAAAGTGCCGTTTCGTCGGGGGTGCGTCGTATCGAGGCGCTGACGGGCGAAGCCGCGCGCCAGTGGCTGGGCGCCCGCGACGAGGCGCTGAAGGCTGCGGCGGCGACGCTCAAGACCTCGCCCGACGAGGTGCCGGCGCGCGTCGCGCAGCTTGCCGAAGCGCTCAAGAAGGCCGAGCGCGAGCTCGCCGACGCGAAGAAGGCGCTCGCGATGGGCGGCGGCGCGGCGAGCGGCGGTCCGGCAGTCGAAGAGGTCGGCGGGACGAAGTTCCTCGCGCAGGTCGTCGACGGGCTCGACCCCAAGGGGCTGCGCGGAGCGGTCGATGACCTAAAGAAGGCGGTTGGTAGCGGCGTCGCGATGCTCGTCGCGGTCAATGACGGACGCGCGTCGGTCGCGGTCGGCGTCACCGACGACCAGACCGCGAGCCGCAACGCCGTCGATCTCGTCAAGGCCGCCGTCGCCGCGCTCGGCGGGCAGGGCGGTGGCGGGCGTCCGGACATGGCGCAAGGCGGCGGCCCCGACGGCAGCGCCGCCGACGCCGCCGTCGCGGCGGTGAAGGCGGCGTTGGCGGCCTGACCGCCGCTCAGCCTGCGGCCCACTCCGCCGCGATCCGCCCGACCTCGGCGAGGACGGCCTGATCCTCGTCGCGCATCTTTTGCGAACTGATGACGGGGCTTTCATAATAGGCGGCGATGAGGATCGGCGGCCCTTTCGGGGGGTAAGTGATGGCGATGTCGTTGTATTTGCTGATCCTGTCTGCCGATACGCCCGTTCCGGTCTTGTCGCCGGAGCGCCAGTCGGACGGGAGTCCCGCGCGCAGCCTCTTGTAGCCCGTTTCGGTGGCGACGCCCCAATCGATCAGCAAGGCGCGCGAAGTCGGGGAGAGGGCGTCGCCGACCAGTATCGCTCGCAGCAGTCCTGCCATCGCCGTCGGTGACGTCGTATCGCGCTCGTCGCCTGCGACAACGTCGTTCATTTCCGGTTCGAGACGATCAAGCCGGGTCACCGCGTCGCCCCACGCCCGGAATTGCCGCGTTGCCCCCGCCGGGCCGCCGATGAGGCCGAGCAAGAGGTTTGCCGCAGTATTGTCGCTGGTGGTGATCGTCGCCTCCATCAGCTCGGCGACCGTCATCGACCCTGTCGCGACGTTGGCGCGCGTGACAGGGGCGAATTCGAGCAGGTCCGACACCCCATAAGGCACTGGCTGGTCGAGCATGAGCTTTCCGCCTTCGACGGCCTTCAAAATGACCGCCGAGAGCGGCCATTTGAAGGTCGAACACATGGCGAAGCGTTCACCGCCGCGGTGGCTTGCCGTTCGTCCCGTCGCGCTGTCGAGGAAGGCGACACCGAGGCGGCCGCCGGCGCGCTTTTCGAGCGCGGAGAGGCGGTCGGCGGTCGCATCGGCGGACTTCGGGGCGGAGCCGGCGTCCGCCTTGCACCCGGCGAGCAGCGCCCAGGCGCCGACGCCGGCCACGGGCATCATCGAAAGCAGGCGGCGCCGCGAATATGCGCTCGTCATATCAGTTATCCTTATGTCGAATTGTCCTGCGCGTATGATTTAACAGATTTTACTCGTAGCCAAGCGATGATAGATCAATAGGGGCATTAGAAAATCTAAAGGTGCATCATGGCGGTCACCGAAATCTCGCTCAACCTGCTGCGCGCCTTTGATGCGGCGGCGCGCCAGGGGAGTTTCACCGAGGCGGCAAAGGAATTGTTCGTCACGCAGGCGGCGGTGAGCCACCAGATCAAGGCGCTTGAGGCGTGGCTCGGCAAACCGCTGTTCCACCGCACTTCGCGCGGGCTTGCGCTCACTGACGAGGGGCTGATGCTCGCCCCGACGGTGGCGGAGGCGCTCGCGGCGATCGAGCAGGGGGTCGATCGCGTGCGCGACGGCGTGGCGCGCGAGCTGCTGACCGTGGGCGTCGTCGGCACCTTCGCGGTCGGTTTCCTGATGCGACACCTTCCCGATTTCCGTCGCCGCTTTCCGCATATCGAGTTGCGACTGCTCACAAACAACAACAAGCCCGAACCTGCGACCGACAGTCTGGACCTGTCGATCCGCTTTGGCGACGGGGCGTGGCGCAGCGTCGAGGCTGTGCGCGTGATGGACGCCCCGATGACGCCGCTTTGCACCCCGTCCATCGCCGAGACGCTGCGCCACCCCGCCGACCTCGCACGCTGGCCGCTGCTGCGGTCGTATCGCGCGCAGGACTGGCCGGCGTGGTTCAGGGCGGCGGGCGCCGAACCCGTGGCCGCGCGCGGCGCGCAGTTCGATACGTCGATCATCATGGTGCAGGCGGCGCTGCTCGGCGAAGGGGTCGCGCTCGCCCCACCCGCGATGTTCACCACCGAGCTGGACGACGGACGGATGGTCCAGCCGTTCGACGCCAAGGTCGATGCCGGCGCCTATTGGCTCACCCGCCCGCTCGCGCGCGCCGAGCGGGCGGCGGAGCGGGAGTTTTCCGATTGGCTGGTGGAGCGGGCCGGGGAATGACCGGCCGCTTTGCCCACCGTCATTGCGAGCGCAGCGAAGCAATCTCCTGCTGGGAAGAGGGCGTGCCGATAGCTGGAGATTGCTTCGCCCGGCTCCTCCGGCCTCGCAATGACGATGGAACTCAGCTTTCGACGCCCTTTGCCTTGCCCCACGCGCGCGCGGCGGTGTAGCCGAGGTAGCCGGTGCCGAAGAGCGCGTAGAGCGGCTCGGGAATCCCGGCGAGATAGGCGTTCATCCCCTCGGCAATACCCTTGGCCATCTCGGGCCGCGCGGCAGCGATGAGGCCCATGGGGATCGCCCAGAGCAGCAGCGCATACATGACATAGAGGAAGCTGGGGCGTGCGCGGCTCGTCCACGGGTCGCTGCTGTTCGCTTCGGCGACGATCGCGGTCATGCGCGTGCGGATCGCTTCCATTTCCTGGCTGCCCTCGAGTTCGATCAGCTCGAGCTTGGCGCGGTCGCGAGCGTCGGGGTCGGGAATAATCTTGTCGATCAACTTGGCGATGGGGCCGATCAGTCCCTCGATGATGCTCATGGCAGTTTTCCTTTTTTGCTAGAGAATCCTTACAACTTCACACTGGATTCGATGTCGGGGAGCGCTGTCAGCACTACCCGATGCGGTTGGCGAGCCAGCCGTAGAGAAAGGCCTCCTGGCTCGGGCGGCGTTCGGCGAGCGCGATGTAGCGTTCGCCCTGCAGCGCCTCCATCGCGCGCAGCAGCACCGTCTCGCCGCCCTTGCCGCGCACGCGGAGGAAGGCGTCGAGCGCCGAAAGCGTGCGTGGACCGATGTCGCGGTCGACGGCGATGTCGGGATAGTCGCGTGCCGAGCGGTTGAGCGCATTGAGCGCGCGCTGGAGAAAGCCGGTCGCGGTCGCGATGCCCATGTTGACACCGGTATCGAAGAGTTCGGCGGCGATTTTCGGCGCGCGCAGCCCGACCCGATCATAGCCGGGACGCAGCCAGTAGATGCGGCGATAGATGGCCGCCGCTTCGGCGCGAGGAAGCGTGCGCATCTCGCCCGCATAGCCCTGCGCGCGCGCCACCGCCTCGGTGATACCCCAGCGGGTCGGACCGCCGCGGTCGGCGGGGTGGTTTACATAACGGCCTTCGCGGTCGATGACGGCGTCGATCAAGGCGTCGACGTCGTAGATGAGGGTGTCGGTTTTCGGCATGATTCGCTCCTTTCGGTTCTCTGATGAGGTGAAACGAACCATATAGGAATAATGTAGGAAAGGATTTTTACCGATGCGGGCATTGCAGGTGCGCGAGCTACTTCCCGATCATGAGGGGGCAGCGATTGCCGACGTGCCTGTTCCCGCGCCGGGCACGGGCGAGGTGCGGGTGCGCGTGCGCGCGGCGGCGGTCAATTTTCCCGACCTGTTGATGACGCGCGGCGCCTATCAGTTGAAACCGGACCTGCCCTTTACCGCGGGGCTCGAATTTTCGGGCGAGGTCGATGCGGTCGGGGAGGAGGTTACAGCTTGGGTGCCGGGCGATGCGGTGGTTGGCGGCAACCGCTTCGGCGCGATGGCCGAATATTGCGTCGTCCCGGCTAGCGCGCTGCGGCCGAAACCCGCGCGGCTCGGGTGGGACGAAGCGGCGGCCTATCCGGTCGCATATCTGACCGCCTATGTCGCGCTGGTGCGCGGCGCACGGATCGCGCCGGGCGAATGGCTGCTCGTTCACGGTGCGGCGGGCGGGGTCGGGCTGGCGACGGTTGACCTGGGCAAGGCGCTCGGCGCGCGCGTGATCGCGGCGGCAAGCAGCCCGGAAAAGCGCGACGCCATCCAGCGTCTCCTTGCGCCCGAAGCGGTCATCGCCGCCGATCCCGGATTCCGCGATGCGGTAAAGTCGATGACTGGCGGAATGGGCGCCGATGTCGTCTTCGATCCGGTCGGCGGCGATGTGTTCGACGAATCGACACGCTGCATCGCCTTTGGCGGTCGGTTGCTCGTCGTCGGTTTTGCGTCGGGACGTATCCCCGAAGTTTCGGTGAATATGCCGCTGATCAAAGGCTTCTCGGTCGTCGGGGTGCGCGCGGGCGAATATGGGCGCCGTTTTCCGGAGCGCGGGGCCGAAAATCTGGCGATGATCGACGCGCTGGCCGCCGAGGGGCGGATTCGGCCGCATGTCCATGCCTCGCTCGACCTTGCTGACTGGCGCGAGGCTTTTGCGATGCTGGAGCGGCGCGAGGTGGTGGGGAAGGTCGTCTTGCGACCGTAACCGGCCGACGCTGATATAGTTTTGCGACATAGCAGCGCCAATCGGACGGCGGGGCTTCCCGGCGGCGATGCCGCATTCTTCGAGAGGAAAAAACGTGAAGACTTTGATCTGGATGACCGCCACGGTCGGATTTGTCATGACCGCGCCGGTACAGGCTCAGGCGCCGCGCGACGGCGAACGGCTGTTCGCGATGATCGACGTCAACGGCGACGGCAAGCTCGACAAGACCGAGATTGCGAAGATGATGGCGATGCGCGCCGAACGACGCGGCGATCCGTCGCTGAACTCGCCCGAAAAGATCGACGCCTTTCTGAAGCGCGCGGACACCAACGGCGACGGCGCGGTCGACAAGGCCGAACTGGGCGCGATGCGGGGTGCGATGCGCGAAGGCAGGCCCGACGCCAAGAATTGATCCCCGGCGACGGCTCGCTGCCGCCCTCCGATTTTTCCGGACCCGGCAGTCGAATCCTGCCCTAGTCGGCGGCGGTGTGCAGCCCGAGCGCGGGGATGCCGACCGAGCGCTGGCCGCCGAAGTTCGAGCGCACGACGATTGCGCCCTGCCGCTCCATGAAGTCGAGCAAGCGGCGGAGTCGGCCCGGTGAATGGGTGCCATAGGCGCGCCCGAGCGCTTCGTCGTCGGGGCAGGGCTGGCCGTCCATCGCCGCGCGCGCGATGAGAAGGAAGGGCGCGAGCATGTCGTCGGGAAGCTGCGCCGCGGCGGCGAGAAGCTCGCTCCATTGGGGATCGGCAGGATCGAAGATGTCGACGCGCGCGAGCGCGAAGCGGCGGCGGAAGGCAGTCAGGTCGATCGGCGGCGCGGGCAGCCGCGCCATGCGGCAACGCACCGAGAAATCCTGATAGAGCATCGCGTCGGGTTGAAAGGCGCTGTCGGGATCGGCGAGCATCGCCTCGAGCGCGGCCCGCACGATGGCTTCGCTGTCGGGCGCCGGTGCGGGCTGGGGTGATCCTTCGTCGCCGGACGCGGGGTCGGCGCTCTCCTGCGCGTCGCTGCGCGCGATGCGTTCGATCAACTCGCCCGCGGCGACGGGAGACGGCGCAGGCGGGGGAGGCGGCGGTGGGCTTTCCATCGCGGCGAAAAGCATTTCGCGCATGTCGCCCGCCTCGGCGTCGGGAAGCGGGAGCAGGCTATGCGTCCCCGAGCGCGTGCTCGTCTGCGTCGCGCCGATACGGATCGACACGGGGCGACGCGAAATCGCGGGCCCGAGGCCGAGAAAACAGCCGCGTTCGAGGTCGCGGATCATCTCGGCCTGTCGCCGTTCCATTCCGAGCAGGTCGGCGGCGCGCGCCATGTCGATGTCGAGGAAGGTGCGCCCCATCAGGAAATTGCTCGCCTCTGCCGCGACATTCTTGGCAAGCTTGGCAAGCCGCTGCGTCGCGATGGCCCCCGCGAGCCCGCGCTTGCGCCCGCGGCACATCAGGTTGGTCATCGCGCCGAGGCTCGCACGGCGCACCGTGTCCGAGACTTCGCCCGACGCGCTCGGCGCGAACATCTGCGCTTCGTCGACGACGACGAGCGCGGGGAACCAATGCTCGCGCGGCGCATCGAACAGCGCGTTGAGAAAAGCGGCGGCGCAGCCCATCTGCGCTTCGATATCGAGCGATTCGAGGTTGAGCACGACCGACGCGCGATGCTCGCGGATGCGCGCGCCCATCGTCGCGATTTCGCGCTCGTCATAATCGCCCGCGTTGATCGCGACATGGCTGTACGCGTCGGCGAGGGTGACGAAATCGCCCTCGGGGTCGATCACGACCTGCTGGACGAGCCCCGCGCTCTGTTCGAGCATCCGGCGCAAAAGATGCGATTTTCCCGACCCCGAATTGCCCTGGACGAGCAGCCGGGTCGCGAGCAGTTCCTGCACGTCGATCGCGATGGGGCGTCCGGCGGTGTCGAGTCCGATTTCGATGCTGCTTGTCACCGCGCCGCCCCTAACGGGCCGCCCGCCGGTTGACAACCGAGGCTGGCGGGTGCTTGCACTCGCGGCCATGGACCTCGACGACCAGCTCTTTCGCTATTTCGGAACGCGCGACATGGACGCGATCACGCCCGGCGCGCTGGAGACGGGTGCCGAGCGGATGCGCGTCGATTTCGGGCTGGAGAGCAACAGCGGGCGGCGCTTTGCGCTGTGGGCGCTGATGTACATGCTCGGCGTCGCGCCCGATCTCGACGCAGCGTTCAAGGATCCCGCCGAGCGCGACACGGCGCGCGATTTCATGGACATGATCGACCGCGCGCAGGAGGAATGAGTTTCCGCCTCGCGCGACTTGCATTTCAAATGTCGAAGAATGAATTGGTCGGGACGAGAGGATTCGAACCTCCGACCCCCACACCCCCAGTGTGATGCGCTACCAGGCTGCGCTACGTCCCGACCGGCCCGATTGGGCAGGCGAGGCCCCTAGCGCGGCTTGGCGGGGGATGCAAGGCTATCGTGCGTCGTCGGTCGCGGAGCGCGATACGGACGCCGCTGCCCTTGATTGCCCATTGGCGCACACTATCTCCGCGCCGCCTCTCCCGCGGGCGAGGGCGCAGCCATCGGTTGCGCCCCCCGCGCCCGCGTGATAGGCGCCGCGCCATATTTTTTGCGCGAACCGCCCCGTCCGGGGACCGGCCGCGCCACCTGAATGGAAAGTTCTCTTCGATGACGACGACCTTGCTTCTGACCCAGGCGGCCGGATCGGGCGGCGGGGCAGCCGGTTTCCTGATGCTGGTGCCCTATCTGCTGATCTTCGTCGTCTTCTGGTTTTTCCTGATCCGCCCGCAGCAAGTGCGCGCGAAGGAGCATCGCGCGAAGATCGCGGCGGTGAAGCCGCGCGACCAGGTCGTGACCGGCGGCGGCATCGTCGGCAAGGTGACGCGCGTCGACGATGATTTCGCCGACGTCGAAATCGCGCAGGGCGTGAAGATCAAGGTCGTCAAATCGACCCTCGCCGACGTGCTGCAGCCCGGCGGCAAGCCCGCAAACGACTGACGCAGCGCGGGTCCGCGCGCGTGCGCGGACCCGCCCTCTGACCGGAACCCCCATATGCTCGACTTTCCGCGCTGGAAAACCATCGGTATCGGCATCATCCTGCTGCTCGGTGTCCTTTTTTCGATCCCGAGTTTCCTGACCGAAAAGCAGTTCGAGGCGCTGCCCGGATTCGCGCAGGCAAAGGTGAACCTGGGGCTCGACCTTGCGGGCGGCAGCCATTTGCTGCTCGAAGCCGATCTCGACGATCTTGCCAAGACGCAGCTGTCGAATATGGAAAAGACCGTGCGCACCGCGATGCGCGGCGAGCGCGGACCCGACGACGACATCGCGATCGGCGAGCTGTCGACCGACGGCGGGCGGATCAGCTTCCTCGTTCGCGATCAGACGCAGCTCGACGAAGCGCGCGAACGGCTGTTCCGCGAGACGCAGGGCGCGGCGATGACCGGCCAGCGCGACTGGAACATCGACATCGTCGATTCGACGCGCATCGTCCTGAACCCGACCGGCGCAGGCCGCACGCAGGCCATCAGCCAGGCGATGGATACAGCGCGCGACATCATCGATCGCCGCGTCAACTCGCTCGGCACGCGCGAGCCGACGATCATCCGTCAGGGCGACGACCGTATCGTCGTGCAGGTGCCGGGGCTTCAGGACCCGCAGGCGCTGAAAGATCTGATCGGCAAGACCGCGCGGCTGGAGTTCCGGATGGTCGACGCGAATGCCGACCCCAATGAGGCCGCGGCGGGCCGCGTGCCGGTGGGCAGCGAGATCGTTCCCTATGCGCCCGGCGAAGGCAATGGCGCAGCGTTCGAGGTGCTGCGCCGACAGGTCATGATCAGCGGCGAACAGCTGATCGACGCGCAGCAGAGCTTTGATCCCCAGAACAACCAGCCGGTCGTCACGATCCGTTTCGATTCGGGCGGATCTAGCACCTTTGCGCGCGTCACCGCGCAGAACGTCGGCCGCCGCTTTGCAATGGTCCTCGACGGACAAGTGCTGTCGGCGCCGTCGATCAACGAGCCGATCCTGGGCGGCAGCGCCCAGATTTCGGGCAGCTTCACCGTCGCGACCGCGAACAACCTGGCGATCTCGCTGCGCTCGGGGGCGCTGCCGGTAAAGATGGAGGTCGTTGAAGAACGCACCGTCACCCCCGAACTCGGCGCCGATTCGATCCGCAAGGGCGCGATCGCCGGCATTATCGCGACGGTCGCGGTGCTCGTCTTCATGATCCTCGTCTATGGCCGCTTCGGCGTTTATGCGAACATCGCGCTGCTCTTCAACATCGGGCTGATCGTCGCGATCATGGCGGCGTTCAACGCGACACTGACCTTGCCGGGTATCGCGGGATTCGTGCTCACCATCGGCGCCGCGGTCGACGCGAACGTGCTGATCAACGAGCGTATCCGCGAGGAATTGAAACGCGGACGGCGGATATTCCAGGCGGTCGATGTCGGATATTCGGAAGCGAGCCGCGCGATTTTCGACGCCAATATCACCAACGTCATCGCGGCGGGGTTGATGTTCTGGTTCGGCTCCGGCCCCATCAAGGGCTTTGCGGTGGTGCTGACCATCGGCATCATCACCAGCGTCTTTACCGCCGTTACCGTCACGCGCCTGTTCGCCGCCCGCTGGCTGCACAAGACGCGCCCGACGGCGCTGAACATTTAAAAGGGATCGACCCATGCGCTTGCTGAAACTCGTCCCCGAAAACACGAACATCCAGTTCCTGAAATATCGCAAGGTCGCGATGGCGATCAGCATATTGATGATCGTCGCGTCGATTGCGCTTGTTGCGGTGCGCGGGCTGAACCTTGGCGTCGATTTCGTCGGCGGCCAGTCGGTGCGCGTCGAATTTACGCAGGAGATGCCGCCGATCGACGAGATTCGCGAAAAGGTGGGCGACATCGGCCTCGGCGAAGCAACGATCCAGCAATTCGGCACGGACACGGCGGTATCGATCCGCACCGCGCTGCCCGACGGCGACAAGGCCGCGGCCGACCGCGCCGGGCGCCAGCTTGTCGACGGGATCAAAAAGGCCTTTCCGACTGCGACGACGGGCTCGGTCGAAACCGTGTCGGGCAAGGTATCGAACGAGCTGCTGCGGACCGGTGCGCTCAGCCTGCTGCTCGCGATGATCGCGATCTCGATCTACATCTGGATCCGTTTCGAATGGCAGTTCGGCGTCGGCGCATTGTTCGCGCTGTTTCACGACGTCGCTCTGACCTTCGGCTTTTTCGCGCTGACGCAGATGCAGTTCGACCTCAACATCGTCGCCGCGTTGCTGACGATCATCGGCTATTCGCTCAACGATACCATCGTCGTGTTCGACCGTATCCGCGAAAATCTGAAAAAATATCGCAAGATGGAAATCATCCCGCTGCTCGACCTCAGCATCAACGAGACGCTGGCGCGCACGGTAATGACGAGCTTTACGATGCTCATCGCGCTCGCGGTGCTGCTGTGGGTCGGGCCGGATGTGATCTTCGGTTTCACCGCGGCGATGCTGCTCGGCATCTTTGTCGGCACCTATTCGTCGGTCTATATGTCGGCGCCGATCCTCGTGTGGCTGAAGGTCGGTCCCGACAGCTTCATCCCGCGCACGAGCGCCGCGACCGCAGGCGCCGAACGCATCGACCGCAACGACGACGGCGCGGTGGTCTGAGGCCGCGGCCTGTCGCCAAGAAGCGACCCGGCGACAATTCTGAACTCGTCATTCCCGCGAAAGCGGGAACCCAGTTGCGACGTTGGTTCGCTGGGTTCCCGCTTTCGCGGGAATGACGAACTCGGGATGAGCGCGCTGACGATATCTGCCGGAAACTAGGAAACAGTTACGGCGGAAATCGCTAGCGGCCCGCGCATCGCCGCAGATGCGCGGCGAGGTCGCGGCCGTTGCGGTCCCAGTCGAAACGATCGCCCAGCGTTGCGGCGACATCGGCGGGTGCGGGCGGAACGGCGAGGATTTCGTGCACCGCTGAAGCGATCGCCTCGGGCGTTCGTTCAACGATGCGGCCCGCAGCGGGCGCAGTGACCAGTTCGGCGGCGCCGCCCGCGTCGCTGATGACGAGCGGGGTGCCGCAGGCGAGCGCCTCGACCCACGCATTGGCAAGCCCCTCGCTTTCCGACGGCATGACGACCGCGTCGGCGGCGCGGTAAAGCCGGGGCAGTTCGGCGTTGGCGACGGGGCCGAGGAAATGGACGCGGTCGGCGACGCCTAGACGCGCCGCAAGTGCGCGGTATCGCGCTTCCTCTTCACCCGCGCCCGCGAGGCGATAATGGACGCCGGGAAGCGCAGGCAGCGCTTCGATTGCCAGCGCCTGCCCCTTGCGCGGGATGAGCGCGCCGACCGAAAGGATCGTCGCGGCGTCGCCCCATCTGAGCTGCGCGCGTGCGGCCGCGCGGTCACCGGGATGAAAGCGGGCGCGGTCGATGCCGGTGTAGTGGACGGTCACTTTTCCGGAGTCGATGCCGATGGCGGCCATGTCGCGGCGCATCGATTCGGATACGGCGAGCAGCCCGGCGGCGCGCTCCGCTGCTTTCAGCACTTGTCCGCGCGAGGCCGGTGAATGACCGAAATGGCTGATGTCGGCGCCGCGTGCTTTCACCGAAAAGGGAAGGCCGAGCGCCTGTGCGACCCGCATTGCGGCGGGGCCGTCGGGATAGAAGAATTGCGCATCGACGGCGTCGAATGCCCGCTGGCGTGCAACCGGTGCAACGGCGCGGGCGATGGCAGCGGGGTTTAGGCGCGTGCCGACCCGGGGAAGGAGCTTGAAGCGCGGACGATGGACCGTGAGGCCGTTCCACGTCTCGCGTTCGGGCAGGTCGCGGAGCGCGCGATAGCGCGGGTGAAGCGACAGCGGAAAAGGCGGGAGGCCAAGCGGGGCGACGACGGTGAGGTCAATGTGGGGTTGTGCTGCGAGCGCGCGCAGGCTGCGTTCGACGAACAGGCCGAAGTTGGGGCGTGCGGCGTCGGGAAAGAGCGTGGCGATCGACAGGATGCGGAGGGGAGCGGTCATTCGCTGCCTCTCATCCGATTGTGCCGAGCTTGTCGAAACACCATTCTTCCCCGGTTGATGCAGAATAAGGACGGCCCTTCGACACGCTCGGGGCGAACGGCGATCAGAGGCTCCTTATCAGGCGCACGGCTACCGCGGCCCAGGGCGGATTGTTCACGACCTGCTGGCGCTGGCCGGTGCCGAGCGGCAGGAGGTGGAGCTTTTCGCCGTCGACATTGAGCAGTCGCGCGAAAATGAAGCGACCAGCGGGGCGGGGGACGAGCAGGTCGCGGTTGAGCGCGTTCGTCCAGTCACCTTCGATACGGCGGCACCAGATTTCGTCGCCCGCGCGATAATCGCCGATCGACGAGGTGACGCGCACCGCGACCATATCCTCGCCCGGCCGCGCGGTGAGCGCCTGTTCGATGCGCGTCGGCGCCTGCGCCCCGTCGGCGCCGAGCAGCGCGGTGATCGTGAGCTGCGTGTCCTGCGGAAGCTGCACCAGTTCGGCAGCGTCGACGCCGAGCGCGGCGGCGATGCGGTTCATCCAGCCGAGCGACAACGTGCGCGTGCCGGTTTCGAGCCGCCCGATCGTCTGCGCGGTCGTCGGCGGATCGCAGCGATACGCGACCTCTTCGAGTGTGAGGCCCTTGGCGCGGCGCACGGCGCGGATGCTGTTGATCATCGAGAGACCCCTGATAACCGATTTGGTTTCTTCTTTCCTACAAAATATCCCGCTGTCAAGCTTTGCGCGAATCCTCGCAGATCAAGGAGAAACGTATGAGCGCCCGGCGCCTCGAAAGCCGTATCCACCCCGACGACCTGATCGATCCCGGGAAACGGGGGCCGCAGGTGATGCGCCATGTGACGGTCAATGTCGCGGAAAGCCCGCTCGCGTGGCTTGCGGCGCGCGGGCATCTGAACGATGCGCAATTACGCGCGGGCGAGCGGCTGCGCGCTGATTATGAGCGCGCGGGGCTGGCGGCGCGGGTGACGATGCGCTGGGACGCCGCGCCGCCGGGGAAAAGCCGCGGCGGCGTGCGGGCGTCGGACGCCTCGCTCGCGCGGATCGACGCGCACCGGCGCTTTCACGCGGCGCTCGAAGCGGCGGGGCCGGGGCTCGCCGACATCTGCTGGCGCGTGATCTGTGCGGGCGAGGGGGTGAGCGGGGCGGAGAAGGCGCTCGGCTGGCCGGCGCGGTCGGGGAAGCTGGTGTTGACGCTGGCGCTCGATCGGCTGGCGCGGTTTTACGGGACGGGATGACGGGAAGTTGGTGTCCGCTCAGCAACCCAAAAAGTGAAGGCTATCCCAGCCCCTCGACCTCTTCGGCGAGTTCCAGCCAGCGGTCTTCGGCCGTCGCCTTTTCGGTACGCAGCATTTCGAGCTTTTCGGTCAGCGTCATGAATTTTGCATTGTCGCGGGTGAACAGGTTGCCGTCGGACAGTTCGGCCTCAATCCCCGCCATTTCGGCTTCGATTTCCTCGATCCGGCCCGGCAGAAGGTCATAGTCGCGCTGATCCTTGTAGGAGAGCTTCTTGCGCTGCTGCGGCGGGGGTGGCGGCGTGGGTGAGGCGTTTGCCGCCTTGCTCTTTGCGGCCACGGGCTTGCTGCGCTTGGCTTCCCAGTCGGCATAGCCGCCCGCGACGATGTCCACCTTGCCCGACCCGTCGAGGCCGAGCGTCACGGTGACGGTGCGGTCGAGGAAGTCGCGGTCGTGGCTGACGAGCAGCACGGTGCCCTGATAATCGGCGATGACCTCTTGCAAGAGGTCGAGCGTTTCGAGGTCGAGGTCATTGGTCGGCTCGTCGAGAACGAGCAGATTCGATTCGCGGGCAAATTCGCGCGCGAGCAGGAGCCGCGAGCGTTCGCCCCCCGACAAGGCGCCGACGCTGGTTTCGGCGACGCCGGGATCGAAGAGAAAGTCCTTCAAATAGCCCTGAACATGCTTTTTGACCCCGCGCACCTCGACCCAGTCGCCGCCGTCGGCGAGGATGTCGCGGACGCGCTTGTCGGGCGAGAGCAGGCTGCGCTGCTGATCGATGACGATGCCGTCGAGCGTCGGGGCGAGTGTGACGCTGCCGCTGTCGGGTTCGATCTCGCCGGTCAGCAGCTTGAGCAAGGTCGACTTGCCCGCGCCGTTCGCGCCGACGATGCCGATGCGGTCGCCGCGCTGGACGCGGAAGGTGAAGTCCTTGATAATCGTGCGCTGAGCATTCCCTTTCCCGTTCGCATCGAGTGGGGTAGCGGAAAATGCTTTGGATATATTTTCGGCGACGATCACCGATTTCGAGCGGACGTCGTCGTTGGCGAGGCCGAGCTTGGCGACGCCGGGGCCGCCGATCATCACCGCACGGGTAGCGCGCATTTCCTTCAGTTTTTCTAGTCGGCCCTGGTTGCGCTTGCGCCGCGCGGTGACGCCGCGTTCGAGCCAATGCGCCTCCAGCCGCAGCTTGGAATCGAGCTTTTGCGCGGCGCGTGCCTCCTCGGCAAAGACTGCCTCGGTCCATTCGTCGAAGCCGCCGAAGCCGATCTCTTTCCGTCGGATGCTGCCGCGGTCGAGCCAGAGTGTCTGGCGCGTCAGGCGGGTGAGAAAGGTGCGGTCGTGGCTGATCGCGACGAAGGCGCCGGCGAAGCGCGACAGCCAGCTTTCGAGCCAGTCGATCGCGGCGAGGTCGAGGTGGTTCGTCGGCTCGTCGAGGAGCAGCACGTCCGGGTTTTGCGCGAGTGCGCGGGCGATGGCGGCGCGGCGGCGCTCGCCGCCCGACGCGCTCGCCGCCTCGCGCGCCATGTCGATGCCGAGCTGGTCGGCGATCGCGGCGACTTCATGCTCGCTCGGCCCGTCGGTGCCTGCGACGGCAAAGTCCATCAAGGTGGCAAAGCCGGAAAAATCGGGTTCCTGTTCGAGCATCACGACATGCGTGCCCGGAACGATCGTGCGTTTTCCCTCGTCGGGATCGATGCGGCCGGCGAGCAGTTTGAGCAGGGTCGTCTTGCCCGCGCCGTTGCGACCGATGAGTGCGAGCCGATCGCGCGCGCCAACATAGATGTCGAGTTCGCGAAACAGCCAGCCGCTGCCCTGGACGAGGCCGAGGCCTTCGTATGAAAGAATAGGTGCCGCCATGATGAACGGCTCGCTACTGGCGTGTTCAGCATGTTGCAAGCGCTGGAGCGGCAAAGGCCGGAACGGGCCTGCTCCGTCTTGCGTTAGGGGTGGGTAAAGCAATGGGCCGCCCCACCGGCCCCGCAGGAGATTGAAATGAAGAAGCAAATGCTCATCGCACTGGCCGCCGGGCTCATGACCGCCGCAGCCACCCCCGCCATCGCCCAGCAAGGAGGATCGAGCGTGACGACTGCAACGGCGCAAGGCCCGATCCTGTCGTTCGGCGTCACCAAGGAAGTGCGCTCGCGCCCCGACGAGGCGACGATCGGTGCAGGCGTCACCACGACGGCGCCGACCGCGGTCGAGGCGATGCGCCTCAACGCCGCGGCGATGGACAAGCTGATCGCGGCCGCCAAGGCGCGCGGGATCAAGGCCGACGATATTCAGACGAGCGGGATCAACCTGTCGCCGCAATATGATTATAGCGAACGCGCGCCCGGCCAGCAGCCGCGCTTCATCGGCTATCAGGTGAGCAACACGGTGCGCGCGACCACCGGCAAGATCGCGGACATCGGCCCGCTGCTCGACGCACTCGTCGCCGCGGGCGGGACCAATGTCGAAGGTCCGTGGTTCGGAATGAAGGACAGCGACGCGGTTCTCGCAGGCGCGCGCGGCGAAGCGATCAAGGCGGCCGAAGCCAAGGCCGCGGACTATGCACGGCTCGCGGGCTTTCGCGGCGCCGAACTGGTGTCGATCAGCGAAGGCGGTTTCAGCGGCCCGCAGCCGCCGATGCCAATGGTGCGGATGGAAATGGCCGCCGACGCCAAATCGACCCCGGTCGAGCCGGGGCGGGTGTCGAACAGCCTGACCCTGAATTTCCAGTATCGGCTGGTGCGGTAATTTTGAGGGGGCGGTCCGAACTGCCCCAAAATTTCCGTTCGCATCGAGCGAAGTCGAGATGCTCATCGGCTTGGCGCTCGCCTTCGGGGTGTCTCGACTTCGCTCGACACGAACGGGTTTTGAGACAGGCTAACCCAACTCCTCCTCGGCCCAGGGCCAAGGGCGTTCGCGAAACCATTTCGTGACGATATATTTGCGTCCCTTGCGGACTTTCATGCCGTGGTGGAGCGTATCGGGATTGATCGTGCCGTCGCGCCCGACATTGTTCCATGCGAGCAGCTTGCCGGTTTCGGGCTGGTGGATCTTCCCCGTCGCAAGGAAGCGCGTCGCGCCGCCCGCAGGTGGCTCGTTGAGATAGATCATCAGCGTCCAGCTTCGTTGGCCGGGGATCGTGCAATAGGTTTCCCAGTCGGCGCCGTGCGGGTCGAAATAGTCGGTATGCGCCTTGAACTCCTCGCCGACTTCATAGCGCTGGCCCTGCAGCGGCTCGCCATAGGGCAGCGGGATGCCCGTGAGGTCGTGCAGCCGCGCGTTGATTTCGGCCACCAGCGCGTCGCGATGGTCGAGATCGCAGGTCGAACTGGTACGAAAATATTCGTCGCCGTTGGGGTCGGCGATCGTCGATGGGCGCGCCGCGGCATCGATCCGGTCGATGAGCGCGTCGCAAGTCGCGTGGTCCAGAAAGCGCGGCAGCACGAACTGCTCGAGCTTGGGCGAGGGCGTGCGGCGGATGCCCGGCAACGCCGCTAGCCGCGTGGCGGTACGATCGGCGCCCGAGGTCGCCATGTCGACATGTTCGTTGCCAGCCATGGCGCGCTTTTATGCGTTCATGTCCATGCGAACAATGCTTGACGAAGCGGGGGTGCGCGCCTATCGCCGCGCGCTGTCGTAGGCGGTTTCGCCCGGCGTGTGGCGATCATAGCTCAGTTGGTTAGAGCGCCGGTTTGTGGTACCGGAGGTCGCGGGTTCGAGCCCCGTTGATCGCCCCATTTACAGCAGCATCCGAGCACCCCCTGCTTTTGGCGTGACTCGTTGCCGCTATTTCATTATTACGCCTTCATGTAATTTTTATTCGTGAGGGTTTGTCATGTCCGCAGTCTGGGATTTCGCCGATTTCGACGATCACGAGCATGTCCACATGTTCCGCGATCGCGCGAGCGGGCTGACGGCGGTCATTGCAGTCCATTCGACCCACCTCGGCCCCGGCGCGGGCGGCGTTCGCTATTGGCATTACCCCCAGCGCGCCGCGGCGATCACCGACGCGCTGCGCCTGTCGCGCGGCATGAGCTACAAGAACGCAATGGCGGGGCTGCCCATGGGCGGCGGCAAGGGCGTGATCCTGGCCGACGAAGGCGCGGCAAAGACCCCCGAACAGCTCGCCGCATTCGGGCGCGCGGTCGAATCGCTCGGCGGCGCCTATGTGACGGCCGAGGACGTCGGCATGTCCGACGCCGACATGGTCGCGATCTCGCAGCACACCAGGCATGTCAGCGGGCTGCCCGTGGCGAGCGGTGAAGCGGGCGGGGACCCCGGTCCGCTGACCGCGCTCGGCGTCTATCTGGGTATCAAGGCAGCGATCAAGGAAGGGCTCGGCACCGAAAGCGCGAAGGGCGTGCGTATCGCGATCCAGGGCGTAGGAAGCGTTGGCGGCGGCGTTGCACGGCGGCTCGCGGCCGACGGCGCCAAGTTGACCCTCGCCGACGTCAATCTCGCGCGCGCGAAGGCGCTCGCCGAGGAACTGGGCGCCGAGCTTGCCGATTCGGCGGCGATCATGGAGATCGAGGCCGACGTGCTGAGCCCCAATGCACTCGGCGCCATCCTGTCCGAACGGAGCATCGAAAAGCTGCGCGTGCCGATCGTCGCGGGCGGCGCGAACAATCAGCTCGCAACGGCCGGCGACGGTCAGCGCATCCATGATCGCGGCATCGTTTACGCCCCCGACTATGTCATTAACGCGGGCGGCATCATCAACGTCGCGCTCGAATATCTGGGGCAAGGAAGTCGCGAAGAGGTGGAAAGCCGGATCGCGAAAATCCCTGGACGCCTCGCCGAAATCTGGGCCGAAAGCCGCGCGAGCAGCACCCCGGCGTCGGTCGTCGCCGACCGCATGGCGCAAAAACTGATCGGGCGCGGGTAAAATACGGGCCCCGTTCCCACCAAAGGGGAGGGGTTTTGTTGTCGGCGATTTCCGCTAAGCCTCGGTGCCGATGAAACGGCATTTCTATCTCGTCGCAGGTTGGGCGTCGCTGGGGCTGGGCGCGATCGGCGCCGTGTTGCCGCTGCTGCCAACCGTGCCGTTCGTGATTCTCGCGGCTTTCTGCTTTGCGCGCTCGTCGCCGCGGCTCGAGGCCTGGCTGCTCGCGCATCCGGTGTTCGGCCCCCATATCGTCGCATGGCGCGACCATGGCGCGGTCAGCCGCAAGGGGAAGGTCGCGGCGACGGTCGCTTTCGCGGCGAGCATCCTGCTCGCGCTCGTTCTGGCGCCGTGGCCGTGGATGATGGCGCCGATCATCGCGGCGGCGGTGGGCGGAAGCTGGATTTGGACGCGCCCCGAAGGTGCGACGTAAGGCTGGACCGCCGCCTCCCCCTCGCCTAAGGCTGCGCGCGCGATGCACGCCTATGCGAATCCTACCCGTTTCCTTGCGATTGTCCGCCCGCTGACGCCCTGGCTGCTCGGCGGGGGACTGTTGCTGTTGATGGTCGGTGCATGGGCCGGACTTGCTCTTGTTCCGGGCGACTACAAGCAGGGCGAAACCGCGCGCATCCTGTATGTCCACGTTCCCTCGGCATGGTTGGGCATGGGCGGCTGGACGAGCCTGGCGGTTGCGGGTCTGGTGCAACTGGTGTGGCGCCATCCGCTTGCAGGGATTGCGGCGCGCGCGATTGCGGTGCCGGGCATGCTGTTCACCGCGCTCTGCCTCGCCACCGGGTCGATCTGGGGCAAACCCACCTGGGGCACCTGGTGGGAATGGGACGGGCGCATGACCTCGATGCTCGTGCTGTTCTTTCTTTATGCCGGGTTTATCGCGCTGACGCGCGGCGACGAGGGCGCGCGCGCCGGTGGAGCGCTGTCGCGCGGTGCGGCGGTTTATGCGCTCGTCGGCGCGATCAACATTCCTATCATCAACCGCAGCGTCGTGTGGTGGAACAGCCTGCATCAGGGGCCCAGCATCACCCTGCGCGGGTCGAGCATCGACGGCGCATTGCTGTGGCCGCTTGGGCTGACGCTCACCGGATTTTCGTTGCTTTTCGGCGCCATCGTGCTGATGCGGATGCGGCGTATCATCGCCGAAAACCGCGTAACGGCGCGGCTGCGGCGACTGGCGGACGACGAGGAGGGCTGAGGTGACGGGCGTGATCGATGGAAGCGCGCAATGGGCCTATGTCGCCGCGGCCTATGGCCTGACCGCGCTGCTCACCGGCGCGGTGCTCTGGGCGAGCTGGCGCGCGATGGTCAAGGCCGAACGGCGCAGCGATGCGCTGCGAAAGGACCGGCGGTGAAGGCAAAGCATCAGCGGCTGATCCTCGCGCTGCTCGCGGTGGCGGGCATTGCCGGCGCGGGCGTGCTCGGCGCGAGTGCGCTTCGCGACGAGGCCGCCTATTTCCGCACCCCCGCCGAAATCGCTGCGGGCAAGGCAGCGACGGGCGAGGCGATGCGGCTCGGCGGGATGGTGGCGCAGGGCAGCATCGAGCGGCTGGGCGACGGCGTGACGATCCGCTTCGTCGCGACCGACGGCAAGGCATCGGTGCCGGTCGAGTTCACCGGCATCGTCCCCGACCTGTTCGCCGAGGAATCGGGCATGGTCGCCGACGGCCGGATGCGCGCCGACGGGACATTTGTCGCCGACCGGATCCTGGCGAAGCATGACGAGCGTTATATGCCGCCGCAGATGGGCGACATGCCGAAGGGTGTGGCGAAAATGGCGCCGAAAGCATGACGCCGCGGATATTTTCGTCATTGCGAGCGGAGCGAAGCAATCTCCCGCATGCGGTTTCGACTAGCGTTGGCAGGAGATTGCTTCGTCGCGTCGCTCCTCGCAATGACGCGACCGGTTTGAGGACGTAGCGGAATGATTGCCGAACTCGGCCTCGCCCTCTTGTGGATCGCTGCGGCGCTTGCCTGCCTGTCGCTGATCGCGGGCGCGCTGTTCCTGCGCGGGGGGCCGAAAGACCTTGCGTCGCTGGTGCGCCCGGCGAGCGTGGCGCAGGGCGTTCTTACCGCGGTTGCCTTTACGTTGTTGATAGCATTGTTCGTGCGCTCCGACATGTCGGTCGAGCTTGTCGCGCGCAACAGTAACAGCCTGAAGCCGATGATCTTCAAGGTCGCCGGCGCATGGGGCAATCACGAAGGGTCGATGCTGTTGTGGCTGACGATCCTCGGCCTGTCGGGCGCGCTCGTCGCGCTGTTCGAGAAGCGGCTGCGCGAGGATACGCTGATCGCCACGCTCACCGCGCAGGCGGCGCTCAGCCTCGGGTTTTTCGCCTTCCTGCTCTTCTCGTCGAACCCGTTCAACCGGTTGCCGGTCGCGCCGCCCGACGGGCAAGGGCTCAACCCGCTGCTCCAGGACATCGGGCTCGCCTTCCACCCGCCGACGCTCTACGTCGGCTATGTCGGCCTGTCGGTTGCGTTCAGCTTTGCGGTCGGCGCGCTGGTGACGCGCGAGATCGGCCCCGCCTTTGCGCGTGCGATGCGGCCGTGGGTGCTGGGGAGCTGGATATTCCTGACGCTCGGTATCACTGCGGGCAGCTATTGGGCCTATTATGAGCTCGGCTGGGGCGGCTGGTGGTTCTGGGACCCGGTCGAGAATGTCTCGCTGATCCCGTGGCTCGCGGGCGCCGCCTTGCTCCATTCGGTCGCGGTGACGGCGACGCGCAACGCGCTGCGCGCCTGGACGGTGATGCTCGCGGTGATCGGCTTTTCGATGTCGATGGTCGGGACCTTCATCGTGCGGTCGGGCCTGTTGACCAGCGTCCACAGCTTTGCGGTCGATCCCGAGCGCGGGACTTTCCTGCTCGTGCTGATGGCGCTTTACATCGGCGGCGCGCTGACCCTGTTTGCGATCCGCGCGGGAACGGTGGCCGAGGGGAAGAAGTTCGCGCTGCTCAGCCGCGAAGGCTCGCTTGTCATCAACAACCTGCTGCTGACGACGATTCTCGCGCTTGTGCTGCTCGGCACCCTCTATCCGATCGTTGCCGAGGCGATGGGGGAGAAGATTTCGGTCGGGCCGCCTTATTACAACCGCGTCGCGGGGCCGCTTGCGCTGATCCTTTGCCTTGTCATGGTCGCCGGGCCGTTGCTCGCGTGGCGCAAGGATGACGGCCGGAAGCTCTGGTCGCGCCTGCCGCCCGCGATCTTCGCGGGTGCGGCGGTGCTGTTCGCACTCGTTCTGTTTGGCGGCAAGATCGGCATCCTGCCGCTGCTGGGGATGACCGTTGCGGGCGTCGTGGCGGTCGCGAGCTTGGCGCCGCTGTGGAGCCGCAATCTGCGCCGTACCCCGCTGCCGACGTGGGGGATGGTCCTTGCCCACTTTGGCGTGGCGGTGGCGCTTGCCGGGATGGCGGCCGAGAGCGCGTTCATCAAGGAACGGCTGGTCGCCGCCGCGCCGGGCGAAACGGTGCGCGTCGCCGATTTTGCCGTGCGCTTTGACGGGGTGAAGCCGGTCGCGGGGCCCAATTACACAGCGCTCGAAGGGTCGCTGACCGCGACGACGCCGGGCGGCGCGTCATTCGTGCTCAAGCCCGAATCGCGGATGTTCCCGGGGCTGATGGGCACTGCGCCGACCGAAACCAATGAAGCCGCACTGCTGACGCGGCCGGGCGGGCAGCTTTATGCGGTTCTCGGCCAGCCGGTTCCGGGGACGAACGGTGCGCCCGACCGCTATCAGCTGCGGCTGTGGTGGAAGCCGCTCGTATGGTGGATATGGCTCGGCGGCGGGCTGATCGCGCTCGGTGCCGCGCTCGCGCTGATCGGGCGCGCACAATTGCTGGCGATCTGGCGCGTCCGGCGCGCGCGCAAGGCAGAGGAGCGTTTCGCGCCATGAAGAACCGCTGGGTCCTTTTCGTGCCGCTGGCGATCATGGGGCTGCTGTTCGGCGCCTTCATCTATCGGCTGACGGTTCCTGCCGAAACGCTGATCCAGTCGCAATGGATCGACAAGCCGATGCCGCTGTTCGACCTGCCGCCCGCGACCGAAGGCGTCGAGGGGCTGAAAAGCAGCGACCTCGCCGACGGGCGGCCGCGCCTCGTCAATGTCTTTGCAAGCTGGTGCATCCCGTGCCGCGCCGAGGCGCCGCAGCTCGAAGCGCTGAAACAGGCGGGCGTCCCGATCGACGGCATCGCGATCCGCGACCGGCCCGAGGATGTCGCTCAATTCCTGCGCGAATATGGCAACCCCTTCGACCGTATCGGCTCGGACATGCAAAGCAGCGTCCAGATCGCGCTCGGATCGTCGGGCGTTCCCGAAACCTTCCTCGTCGACGGCAAGGGTATCATTCGCGAGCAGATCCAGGGCGTGATCCTCGCCGATCAGGTGCCGGAGATTGTCGCCAAGCTGGAGGCGATGGAATGAGGTTGCGGTTAGCCCTTGCGCTGCTCCTCTGCGCGGCGGCGGCACCCGCGGCAGCGCAAGACCGGCTGCCGTCGGCGCCCTATGCCTATCAGCAGCTTCAGGACCCTGCGAAGGAAGCGCAGGCGAAGGCGCTGATGGAAACGCTGCGCTGCCTGGTCTGTCAGGGTCAGTCGATCGCCGACAGCGACGCGCCGCTCGCGGGTGACATGCGGCACGAGGTGCGGAGCAAGCTTGCCGCGGGCGAAAGCCCCGACGCAATCCGCGAATGGCTCGTCGCGCGCTATGGCAATTGGGTGAGTTATGACCCGCCGTTCGATGGCGCGACCGCCTTGTTGTGGCTCGGACCACTTGCCTTCCTTGCTATCGGAGGCTGGCTTGCTTTTGGGCGGCTGCGCGGCGCCAAGGACGAGGAAGAGGGCGGGGCGACATGACCTGGCTCTGGGTCCTTCTCGCCGCGGCGCTGACCATCGGCGCTTTCGTCTGGCCCGGCCGGTTGCCCGCAACGACGCGTCCTCTCGCCGCAGCGGCGGTGATGCTGGGCCTTGCCGGCTATGCCTTGCAGGGGAATCCCTCGTTACCCGGAAAGCCGGTGGCGGGATTCGACGAGCCCGAGGGCTTTGGCGAGGCGATCAAGGACCAGCGGCAGGGGATGGCCGACCGCTTCGGTCCGGCGGCGCAATGGCTCGGCATGTCCGATGGCTTCGCGCGCACGGGCAAGACTGCGCTCGCGGCGCAGACGCTGCAAAAGGGACTGGAGCAGCACCCCGACAATGTCGACCTTTGGGTCGGGCTCGGCAATGCGCTCGTCGCGCATGGCGGCGGGGTGATGTCGCCCGCGTCGGCGCTGGCGTTCGACGAGGCAGCAAAGCGCGATCCGAACCATCCGGCGCCACCCTTTTTCGCGGGGCTGGCGCTGGCGCAGAGCGGCGACCTCAATGGCGCCGAGGCAGTGTGGAGCGAATTGCTGGCGCGCAGCCCCGATGGCGCGCCGTGGCGTCCCGACCTCGAAGCGCGGCTTGCCCAGCTGCGGCAGGCGCTCGGACCCGCACTGCCGCCCGAAAGCGCGACGCAGCGCTGATATGCGTCCCAATTTGGAACCTGTTTTCTCGCCGCGCACTCGTCTAAGGGGCGCGGCATGACTTCTGAGTCGCAATTGGCGGCCGAGGGCGCAGACGCGCCCGCGTCTCCCGCCGCCGCTTCCGGCCATCACGGCCACGGACATCATGGCGATGGCAGGCTGAAGCTGGCCGTCGGCGCTGTCGGCGTCGTGTTCGGCGACATCGGCACCAGCCCGCTTTACGCGTTTCGCGAAACTTTTGCGGGGCATCACTCGATCGATCCCGACCGGCTGCACATCTATGGCGTGCTCAGCCTTGTCTTCTGGTCGATGATGCTCGTCGTCACCTTCAAATATGTGATGACGATCATGCGCGCCGACAACAAGGGTGAAGGGGGCAGTCTTGCCCTGCTCGCGCTGATCAGTCGCTCGTCGGAGGGCAAGCGCTGGACATGGCCGATCATCCTGCTCGGCGTGTTCGCGACCGCGCTCTTTTACGGCGACAGCATGATCACCCCGGCGATGTCGGTGCTGTCAGCAACCGAGGGGCTGAGCTACATCAATCAGGGGTTCGAGCCCTATATCGTGCCGATTGCGCTCGCGATCCTGATCGGGCTGTTCGCGATCCAATCGCGCGGGACGGCGAAGGTCGGCGGATTGTTCGGGCCGATCATGCTCTGTTACTTCCTGATGCTCGCGACGCTTGGGATCATGCATATTTTCGAGCATCCGCAGATCATCCTCCACACGCTGAATCCGGTCAATGCGCTGCGCTTTTTCTATGTTGACGGCTTCACCGCCTTCATCGCGCTCGGCGCGGTGGTGCTTGCGGTGACGGGTGCCGAGGCGCTTTATGCCGACATGGGCCATTTCGGACGCGGGCCGATAGGGATCAGCTGGCTGTTCTTCGTGCTCCCCGCGCTGATGCTCAACTATATGGGACAGGGCGCGATGGTGTTGAGCGCCGAGGCGGGGGCACGGCTTGGATTGATCCAGGACCCCTTTTTCCTGATGATGCCCGACGCGTGGCGCATACCCGTCGTCATCCTTGCGCTGCTCGCGACGATCATCGCGAGCCAGGCGGTGATTTCGGGCGCCTTCTCGCTCACCCAGCAGGCGATCCAGCTCGGCTTCATGCCGCGCCTGCGCGTCGAGCATACGAGCGCCGCGACGGCCGGGCAGATATATATTCCGGTCGTCAACTGGGGGCTGATGGTGATGGTCATCATCCTCGTCCTCTTCTTCGGATCGTCGAGCAACCTCGCGGCCGCCTATGGCATCGCGGTGACGGGGGCGATGTTCATCGACACCTGCCTGATGAGCGTCGTGCTGTTCGCGCTGTGGAAATGGCCGGCGTGGAAGGCGCTGCCGGTGCTAGCCGTCTTCTTCATCGTCGACATCGCCTATTTTGGTGCGAATCTGATCAAGGTTCCGGACGGCGGCTGGGTGCCGCTCGCCATTGGCCTGACGATCTTTACCTTGCTGACCACCTGGTCGCGCGGGCGCAAGTTGATGCAGCAGGAAATGGCCGAAGGCGCAATGCCGATCCCGATCTTCGTGAAATCGGCGGCGAACAGCGCGACGCGCGTTCCGGGTACCGCGGTGTTCATGACATCGAGTTCGGACGGGGTGCCGCACGCGCTGCTCCACAATCTGAAGCACAACAAGGTGCTGCACCAGCGCGTCATCCTGCTGACCATCAAGATCGCCGACGTGCCGTTTGTCAGCGCAGAGAAACTCTGTTCTCTCGACGATCTGGGGCAGGGTTTCCACCGCCTGATCCTGAATTATGGTTTCATGCAGCCTGTCGATGTCCCGGCAGCACTGGACCGCGTCACAAGCTGTGGCGGCGAGTTCAAGATGATCGAGACCAGCTTTTTCCTGTCGCGTCAGACGCTGATCGCCGCGAAAACGCCGGGTATGCCGATCTGGCGCGAAAAACTGTTCGCGTGGATGCTTCGGAACTCGGAAAGCGCGATGGAATATTTCCGTTTGCCGACCAACCGCGTGGTCGAACTGGGAAGCCAGGTCGCAATCTGACGAACCGGCGCTGTCATGGCCGGGATGCAATAAGCATTTGAACATCGGCGCAAGTCTTGCGATGCAGGGGTCGTCAAGCAAAGGTCGGCAAGCAGATGAACGTCGGCGACAGCGATAAGAATATTTTGCCGGTTGTCCCGGAACCCTTCGCCCTGATTATCGGTCCGAGGCTGCACGGCGCCGACGCCGGCCACATCGAAACGGCGATGCGACACATGGGGCTGCAGCCCGAAACGCTTCAATCGGTCCCAGCGAATTTGACCGATGAAATCCGACTACCCTGTTACCGGTTTCGCTTTGGATCGGTGACGGTCCTCGCCGGACCTGCGGCGGACGGCGCAGTGGCAGAGGCGGACCCTGCCGACCCGGCGACCAGCCTGCTGGCAGCGAGCCTGCCGGCCAATTGGCAAAAAACAGAGAAATGCTGGCGCTTCGTTCCCGAGACGACTGGCGCGGCGTCGTTGCCGCAACGCGACTATCTCAAGCTGGTCGTGCTGGCGGTTGACCTGTTCGACGCGAGCCATTTCTTTTGGCCCCCCGCACGTCTTTGGTCCGACGCATCACAGTTGCGCAGCGCCGTTGCCGAGATGATGGCGAGCAGCATGCCGCCGGTACTTCATCTCGTCGCTTTTCGCCGCAGTGAGATTGACGGTGCCGACGTCGTTTCGACGCGCGGCCTGGCTCTGTTTTCGGATCAGGAATTACGGGCACATCTGCCTTCCGGCTGGACAATCGCCGACGGCGTAAAGCGATTGGCCCGCATCGCCATCGATGTCATTCTTCATGGTGCGATCGACGGTCCACAGCGGATTCGGGGTATGACGGCGGGGGAGTCGATCAGGCTTGTTCTGCATCCTGCCCGCGCCGCCAATTCCCCGACGATCGTTGCAGTCGAATTTATCGATCACCGCTGATGGCGGCGCGCTGGCACTGCGCACCGCCAGCTCGAGCGGGGTTTCAGCGCCACCATCTGATTCCGGTTGCAATCCTGCGGCGAAGCCAAATGGCGACGATGTTCGACCATTTGCGACGTGAGGGCTTTGCATTGCAGCAATTTGATCGCAACGGCGTCATGCTCCCCGCCCGGGAAGAAATGGCGCTGCGCTCAGGTCACGCGCTGCACCGCGGACCGCATCGGGGATATACCGACGTGATCGCGGCGCGCGTTGAACAGGTCCGCGCTACTTTCGAGCGGCAGGCACACAGCGATTATTGCACTGCGCGCCGTACGGCAGTGATGCGCCTGTGCCTGATTCAGAACACGATGCGGCGAGCATTGACCGACGGGCATCGCGGCGGATTCTGGCTCAACCGACGCGATCCCATGCGACTCTTTGTCGATCGTCCCTATCTCGATGCCGCGATCGATCGGATGTACGCGCTCGTCAGCGGATGAATTTGCCTTCGAGCGCGTGATAGGCGTCGCGATACTCCTCGGTCAGCCGCGCGACGAAATCGGCGACCGGGCCGACCGAGCGCACCGCGCCGATACCCTGGCCCGATCCCCAAATGTCCTTCCAGGCCTTTACCTTGGTATTGCCGCCAGAACCGAAATTCATCGTCTTGAGGTCGCCTTCGGGCAGCGCGTCGGGATCGAGTCCGGCCGCCGAAATCGAACCGCGCAGATAATTGCCGTGAACGCCGGTGAAAAGATTCGAATAGACGATATCGGCGGCGCGGCCCTCGACAATGCCTTGCTTGTAATCGTCGCTGGCGTTTGCTTCCTCGCACGCGATGAAGGCACTGCCGATATAGGCAAGATCGGCCCCGCACGCCTGCGCTGCCAGCACCGAACGACCGTGGCCGATGGCGCCCGACAATGCAATCGGGCCGTCGAACCATTCGCGGATTTCCTGCACGAGCGCAAAGGGCGACTGGACGCCGGCATGACCGCCCGCGCCAGCCGCGACCGGGATCAGGCCATCGGCACCCTTTTCGACTGCCTTGCGCGCAAAGCGGTCGTTGATGATGTCGTGCATCGTGATGCCGCCCCAACTATGGACTGCCTGATTGAGTTCCTCGCGCGCGCCAAGCGAGGTGATGGTGATCGGCACCTTCCATTTGGCGCAGGTCGCAATGTCGGCCTCGAGCCGGTCGTTCGAGCGATGGACAATCTGGTTGACGGCATAGGGCGCGGCGGGGCGGTCGGGATTGTCGCGATCCCACGCCGCCAGTTCCTCGGTGATCCGGTGGAGCCATTCGTCGAGCATCGACTGCGGGCGCGCGTTGAGCGCGGGGAAGCTCCCGACGATCCCGGCCTTGCATTGTGCGATGACGAGTTCGGGGCCGGAGACGATGAACAGGGGCGACCCGATGACGGGCAGGCGAAGGCGGTCGAAAATCGGGGGAAGGGCCATGAATCACTCTCTCCGGTTGCGCTTTGAAACTTACCTTAACGTCAACGGAAGGCAGCGCAAGTGGGTGAGAGTGACAGGGCGCGGAATGGAAGCGGGACAGGGACGGCTGGCCACCGTCCCTGCCCTTGTAACCGTTATGGTCGGACGTCCGCGCGGGGGCGCACCGATCGGACCGCAGCGTAACCGAGTGCAATCATAGCGAGAAGCAGAAGGGCCTGTGCGGCAGCGAAGGGCGGCTCGCTTCCTGTCGGGGCGAGCGCGTTGAGCGCCGGGACCTTCAGGAAGGATTGCACGACGAGCACGAACAGGTTGAGCCACAGCCCGACCGTTGCCGTCACAGCAAAGACGCTCCCGGCGGACCCCGTAAGTCTGCGACCGTACCAGGCCCAGAAAGCTGCGACGAGGATCAGCGTCGACACGATCCCGACCCCGAGGGCCGGCGTGAAGGCAACGATCGGAAAGAGGAAGCCGGTGAGCGTGGTGAGCAAAGTCGTCCAGAGGAAGATGCCCGTCGTGCGCGGCATAATGTGGCCGCGAGCGAAGGCGGGCAGGGCGATCAGGCCGCTGCCGATGCCGACGAAGCTGATCGCGACGTGGAGCGCGGTGAACTGGGGAATGGTGAGTCCGAGGATCATGGCAGGTCTCCTTTCGTTCGCTCAGCGATAGCGTGCCGCGGGCTGGGACCGCGACAGGTTGGGACGGAGCGCGGCGCGCGCGGCGATATAGGCGTCATAGTCGGCTTGATCCGGAAGCGCCGGGATCGTCACGGTTTCGCCGATGTCAAACCCCTTGAGCGCGGCATCGACCATGTCGTCGACGTCCATCACCATCTCTGCCGGGATGTTTGCGAGTTGTGCCTCGTCCCAGATCGGTGTGCGTGTGATGCCGGGGAGCACCGCCTGCACGCGGACGCCCTTTGCGCCCAGTTCGACGTTCAGCGCTTCGGAAAAGGCGAGCACGAATGCCTTGCTGGCGGGATAGGCCGCAGTGAAGCCATCGGGCAGCAGCGCGGTGACCGAGGTGATGTTGATGATTGCCCCCGATCCTGCGGTGGCAAGGCGCGGCGCGATCGCGGCGGAAAGCCGGGTGACGGCAAGAATGTTGAGGTTGACCAGCGCGGTCAGATGCGCGGGGTCGGCCTCGACAAAAGCTGTTTCGCCCGCAATCCCCGCATTGTTGACAAGGCCCGTGATCGCGGTGTCGCTGCGCAGACGGTTTTCTATGCGGGCGAGATCGGCGACGTCGGCGAGGTCGGCGGCAATGATGTCCACCGCAACGCCGGTTTCGGCGCGCAGCCGGGCGGCGAGGGTTTCGAGCTTGTCGGCGCGGCGCGCGACGAGGATCAGATTGACGTCGCGCTTGGCCAGCCGGTCGGCATAGACCGCGCCGATGCCGTCCGATGCGCCGGTGATGAGATAGGTGTCCTGAGTCATGTCTTCACTCCCTTGTCCGGGGCGAAGGGCGCGGTGCCGGCCGGCACCGCGCCCTGCCTTGTATCATCCGTTGATGAAATCGAGAAGATCGGCGTTGAACCGGTCCTGATAGGTCACCGTCAGGCCGTGGTCGGCGCCTTCATAGACCTTCAGCACCGCATGCTTGACGATCTTGACCGTCGAATGGGCCGAGGCGTCGATCGGAACGATTTGGTCGTCGTCGCCGTGGAGGACGAGAGTCGGCTTGTCGAACTTCTTGAGGTCGTCGTTGAAGTCGCTTTCCGAAAAGGCGCGGATGCTGTCGAGTTCGCCCTTCAGGCCGCCCATTAGCCCCTGGCGCACGAAATCGTCGCGCACCGCTTCGGAAACGACCGCGCCGTCGCGGTTATAGCCGTAGAAGGGAATGGTCAGATCCTTGAAGAATTGCGCCCGATTGTCGAACGTGCCCTTGCGGATGCCGTCGAACACGTCGATCGGTAGCCCGCCCGGATTGGCTTCGGTCTTGAGCATCAGAGGCGGAACTGCGCCGATCAGCGCAACCTTGGCGACGCGGGCAGTACCGTGGCGACCGATATAGCGGGTGACTTCGCCGCCGCCCGTCGAGTGGCCGACGAGGATGACGTCGTTGAGGTCGAGCTGTTCGATCAGTTCGGCGAGATCGTCGGCATATTGGTCCATAGTGTTATTGTCCCAGACCTGGTCCGAACGGCCGTGGCTGCGGCGGTCGTGGGCAATCGTGCGGAAGCCTTTGCCAGCAAAGAACACCATCTGCGCGTCCCATGCGTCGGCGGTCAACGGCCAGCCGTGTGAGAAGACGATGGGCTGGCCGTCCTTCGGACCCCAGTCCTTGAAGAAGATGTTCGTGCCGTCCTTGGTTTTGATCGTGGTCATGATGCTTTCCTTTCGGTGTCGGGCGGTCCTGTCCGCCGGTGTTTTCGGATTTAAGCGCTTGCCCCCTTGAAAGGGATTGGCGGAAACGACATTATGCGGGCTGATTACGACAAGGAGCCAACTCATGCCGAAACAGCCGGGCGAAACCAGTGTGACGCTGATCGAGGTCGGGGTGATGACCTATCCCGATTGCCAGATGGGGATGGTTCACGGGATCACCGACTTGTTCGACATTGCGGGACGCTTTGCAGTCAAGCACGACCGCCCGCCGATCCGCGTCACCCATTGGCGGGTCGAGGAAGGCGGCGGGATGGCGCCGTCATATGACAGCCACCCGGACGAGCCCGAATGCCATCGGCCTGCGGTGCTGATCGTGCCCGGGAGTCTGCATCGCCTGCTCGATCCCGAAGAGGCGGAGCCCTATGCCCGCTGGCTGCTCGACCGGCATGCGCAGGGCGCGGTGCTCGCGTCGAATTGCGCGGGGTCGTTTGCTCTCGCGGCGACGGGATTGCTGGGCGGGCGGCCGGCGACGACGCACTGGTTCTTTGCCGACGCATTTCGCGAGCGTTTCCCCGATGTACGGTTGGAGATCGACCGGATGGTGATCGACGATGGCGACATCATCACCGCGGGCGGGTTGATGGCGTGGACCGACCTGGGGCTGCGGATCGTCGAGCGGCTGCTGGGGCCGACGGTGATGATGGAGACGGCGCGCTTCCTGCTGATCGACCCCGCGGGGCGCGAGCAGAAAAATTATGCGAGCTTTGCGCCCAAACTGAGCCATGGCGACGAAGCGGTGCTGAAGGCACAGCACTGGTTGCAGGCCAGGGGGCCGGGACCGGTTGCAGTACCCGCGATGGCCGCCGAGGCGGGGCTGGAAGAACGGACGTTCCAGCGGCGGTTCAAGGCGGCGACGGGGATGACCCCGGTCGAATATGTCCAGCACCTGCGCGTCGGCAAGGCGCGCGAGTTGCTGGAATTCACGCGCCGCACCGTCGACCAGATCGCGTGGACCGTCGGTTACGAGGATGCCGCGGCGTTCCGCAAGCTGTTCCACCGCATTACCGGGCTGACGCCCCACGATTATCGCCAACGCTTCGCGGTACCCGCGGCCGCCTAGGCCGGCTGCGTTGTGGCTTCAATTCCCGTCCAGACCGCCGCGGTGTCGATGTTCGACAGACCGAAGCGCTCGCGCAGCACCGTGTCGAGTTCAGCGGCGGTGGCGATTTCGCGCTGCGTCTCGCCGCTCGCGTCGCGGCGCGTCAGGCTGCGTCCGACCAGCGAGTCGAGGCCGTGCGGCGTGTAGCGCTGGACGACGAGATTCTGGCGGAAGGGCGAGGCGGGGTCGGTCTGGAGCCAGCGGCAGCTGCCGTCGAGCAAAGCCTCGTCGTGGATGTCGGGCGAAAAGTCGAAATAGGGCGGCAGCACGCCCGGCCGGTTGTGAAAACGCCACCAGCCGCCCGCAATGGGTTCGAGCGCATAGTCGGAGCCGCGCTGCGTGGTGCGGCCCGCGGCGAAGGGGATCGGCTCGACAAGGCCCGAGCCGAGGCCGACGTCAGCGATATAGTCGCGGTCCAGATGGACGATCATCATCAGATGATTGCCGAGCGACACCTCGCCCAGTTCGTCGCGCATCACCGCGGCGGCAAGGCGCGTCAGCCGGAAGCCGATCGCCTCGAGCATCGCGGCGAGCAGCCCGTTCATTTCGTAGCACCAGCCGCCGCGCCCCTGTTCGACGATCTTGACAAAGGCCGCCGCGGGGTCGCGCCCCGTTGCGCGCCCGACAAAGGCGTCGATGCAGTTCCACGCAAAGCTTTCGACATGCGCGCGGTGGATGGCGGTGAGCGTGTCGAGGTCGGCGCGCGGAATCCCCGCAAAGCCGATGCGCGCCAGATAGGCGGCAAGCTGCGCGGGGGTCGCGGCAGTGGTGGCGGTCATGCCGCGACGGCCGCCGCAGCAGCGCCGACGCCGAGCTGCGCCTGGATCGCGGCGAGGTCGCACCAGACCTGCTCGCTCTTCACGAGTTCGCCGTCGAATTCGAAGACGTGGAGCATGCGGAAGGTGACGCGGCCGCTCTTGCCGTCGCACAGGAAGATGCTGCCGTCGTGGACCTGCCCCTCCCACAGCACCTCGTCGACGACGAAGTCGGGGCCGTAGAGGCGGCGGACCGGCGTGACCTTTTCGCCGGCGATCGCGGCAAAGAGGCGCGTGTAAAAGGCGCGCACCGCGGCGTGCCCCGAAATCGGACCGGCGGGCGAGGGGATGACGTGATGTGCGGCGTCGGGGGTCATTCCGGCGACGACGGCGTCGATGTTGTCCGTGGCCTCATATTCGAAATGTTCGTTGATCAGCTTGTCGATCTGTTCGGGGGTCATGATGCGAATCTCCTTTGGGGTGGCGCGCCCATTAATGAGACTCGAGTCTCACCACAAGAGAAAAGTCTAATCATCATTTCGCGTCGCGCTTTGCTCCGTCAGCGCGGCCTCGAGCAGCGTCTTGGCCATCCATTGCAGCGTATCGCGCGCGGCGGCGTCATCCAAGCGGCAGATGTCCTTCATCACCAACAGCGGCTCGATGCCGAGGGTGAGCGCGAGCGCCGCCGACAGGCGCTGCGCGGTGTCGGGGGCGAGCGTGCCGCGCGCCGGGGCGAGCGTCGCGGCGATCCAGCGCATGCGGCGCCCCTGCCGCACGTCGGGGGCGAGCGTGCCGCGCTCGCGCGCCGCGAACCAGGCGTCGAGATAGGAGCGGAGCGCCATCCGCATTGCCGCCTCTTCCTCCCCCACCAGCGCGTTGAACGCCGCCTGCAGCTCGGCGAAGCGGGCGCCGGCGTCGTCGCCGGTCTGCGCCGCGACGAGCGTTTCGATCGGTTCGACCGGGCCGTGCGCCGCCGCCTCGACGAGGAGCGAGTCCTGCGTCGGGAAATAGCGATAGGCGGTCGCGCGCGACACTTTGGCGGCGGTCGCGGCCTCGCTGACCGTCGGACGGCAGCCGGTGGCGAGCAGCGCGATCGCGGCGTCGACGATGGCGGTGCGGGTGCGCTGTTTCTGGTTCGCGCGCGGATCGGAGTCGGGGGAGACGGTCATCGCGCCATGATACAAGGGTCTCGCCAAAGCGACAGGCGCGATTTGTCACGCGGCTGTCCCGAATCGGCGGAGCCCGCGCGGTGGCGCGTCAGGCGGTGGCGGCGGCCTTGTCGCGCAGTTCGGCCTCGCGCGCGGCGTCCGCAACGCGCTTCTCGCGCGTCTGTTCGGTGAGGATCAGCTTGTCGGCCATCGTGCGCCACGCGGCGGCGGCGCGCAGATTGCGCTCACGCACATTGCCGAGCGCGGTTTCCACTGCGTCGCTTTCGCATTTTTCAGCCTGTTTCAGATAGAAATCGCTGGTGGCGGACACGGGGCTTCTCCTTTGGGCGGCCGCGCGGCGAGGCGCGGCCGGGGTGGTGCGATCAGTCGATCATGTCGGCGATCAGGCGGCGCAGTTCGCGACGCGAGAGCGTCGGCGAGCGCCGGTCGCGCGGCGCAGGGCGCGCCGGGACGGCGCGGTGCAGCGCGCTGGCCAATTGGGGGAATGCGTTACTGTAGTTGAACATAAATCCTCTGATATTCATTCTTTTATTGCTATTGGCGCCGTCATCGGCGCTTTGGCTGGCGGCCGCGCGGGCCGCCGCCCCCGGCTCCCGGACCGCGATCGCGATAGACGATGCGTCCCTTGGAGAGGTCATAGGGGGTCATTTCGACCTTCACCGAATCGCCGACGACCGACCGGATGCGGAAACGCCGCATCCGGCCAGCCGTATAGGCAATCAGGCGATGGCCATTTTCCAGCACGACGCCAAAGCGGCCGTCGGGCAGGATCTCGTCGATGACGCCGTCGAAGCTGAGCGCTTCTTCTTTCGCCAAAGATCAGGCCTGGGTCAGATTGACAGCCGAGGTCTTGCCATTGCGGCCGGTTTCCAGCTCGTACGAAATGCGCTGGTCCTTTTCGAGACCAGACATGCCGGCGTTCTGGACGGCGGTGATGTGGACGAACGCGTCGCCCGAGCCATCTTCGTCCGAAATGAAGCCATAGCCCTTGTCGGCGTTGAAGAATTTTACGGTGCCTATCGGCATGGGATGTTCCTTTCACGAAACGATATCCGGCGACAACAGCGTCGACGGAGCTGGTAGCGAGTGAAGGGAAGTATCCGCCGCGAAGGCTTCTAATTTCCGTCGCAGGCAACGGTAGCGCGGCATAAATGGAGGCCTCCTTTCAAAATGTCAAGTTTTTCCGCAAATTCCAGCAAAATGAACGCGATATATCGCCATGTTTGCAGTCAAATATCCGCGCAGCTTGATCTTCGCTTTTTCTGGCCTGGGCCAGGAAAATACTGACCGCGACCACGACGACTGTTTGCCGGTGCGGCACAGGTAATTGGCCTCTGGTTTGGGCCAGGGTCCTGCCCCTGAGGCCGTCCGGCGATCAGCCGCCCGCCGCGGCGCGCGGGGCTGCTGCTGCGTCGGCGTCGGCGTCGTGATCGTCGGGGTCGTTCGCGGGGGCGGGGAGGCCGAAGCAGGCGCGGCGTGCCGCCTCTGCCGCATGGCGCAGCGGCGCGGCGTCGGCGGCGCGCGCGGCCTCCCACGCCATTTCCTCGTCGGGGTCGAGCGTGCGTTCGTAACGCGCCTCGCCGAACTCGCCGTCTTCGATCCCGGTGAAGTCGGCGGGGGGCGGGAAATCGGTGCGCCATTCGCCGGTCTCTCCGTCGCGCCACACGCCCATTGCGCCGACCGCCTCTGCGACCGTCGGCTGGGCATTGCAGCGGGAGCCGAGATCGGCGGGGAGGCCGGCATCGAAATTGGCCGAAATCCGCGCAACTTCACTCGCGATTGCACTTCCCGCCCACAGGGTGGCGAGCGGGTTGGCGCGGTTGTCGCGCCCGGCGAGCCAGACCGCCAGCGCGGCGCCCTGGCCGGGGACGGCGGCGGAAGGGGCGGCGCCGGTGGCGGTTTCGGACAGGGCGTCGGCGCTCTCGCCGGCGGGGGAGGTGTCGGTGGGGGAGGTGTCTGGGGAGGCCGCGGCGGCGCGCGCGGCGTCGAACTGCGCCTGCGCGGCATCGAACAGCGCGAGGAAGCCCGGCCAGTCGCCCGCGATCACCTGCGCCGCCATCGCTTCGCCCGCCCGCGCGCGCACCTCGACCATCTGGTCGAGCCGCGCGAGCATCGCGAGGCCAAGGCGGCTGTCGCGGCGCTGCCGCCGCGCAAAGCTGCGCCCGTCCTCGCGGCTGATCGTCGCGGTCTCCTCATAGCCCCAGATCGCGCGGTCGAGCAGCTCGTCGGCGAGCCGCTCGCGCGCGATCAGCACCGCCGCCGCCCAGCCGAGCCTGAACGCCGCGCCCTCCGGCCGGTGACGAAGCTGGTACGCCGCCGAAGGCGACATCGACACATGCATCGCCGCAGTCCGCACCGAGCCGGTGGCGGCCAGATGCTCCAGAAATTCGCGCTGCAGCGCGGGCGTCCAATGATAGCTGGGGCGGCGGGGAAGGGTGGTCTCGGTGTCGGTCGCGTCCATCGATTCGTCCTTTCGGTGAGTTAAAACCGACAGAATGAACCATATGGGTGAATTGTAGGAAAGGGGTAGTTGGCGTGCTAACCGACTCCGAAACAAAGATAATCTCTAACTATATGGATTCAAACGATGAATCTTGACAATTGGAATGAACCGTGCTTATGTTGAGAAGGTAGGCAACGCTGGATAAGCCCAGTCACCCGAGGAAAGAACGGGTTACACCTTTCGTGACGGTTGTCCCACGGACGGCAGCCTAACAGCGCGCAAGGATCGGGTGCCGGGGGCCTACCACCTTGCAAAATCGTATCCGTAGAACTCAAAAATTCTGCGCTGCTCCACCGTGAGATTCGCTGCCCAAGCGGGTGTAGGAAAAAGTGCTACACTAAAGTCGCGCTGCGATCCGGCTTCTTTAGCCATGATGGGCGCAAGTGTTTTAGCTGGCTCGACATCTGTATTGCCCGGGCCGAGGCAATCGATTGCTTGGTAGAATGCACTTGCGACGAAGTCTGCTAGTTGTAAACCAGCCCGTTCGCTATGAGGGTGGGCCTCCATGAGGCTCCAGTCTAGCATTGAGGTGACCGGTTCTCGCTTCGTTAGATAAACTCGGCCGCCGCGTTGTTGCTCCCTCAAATAGTATTGGTAGGCTGACGTTTGACTGTATCGATGTCCGCCTCGCTCAGAAAACTCGATCTTCAGCATCTGGTGATTTTCGTAATCGGAATGCATTCTGTCGGCACAGAACGCAGTTACACGTTCAAGAAGTAGGCGGAGGCACCAATTGTAAAACCATTGCTGGGACGGAATTTTTTCTGCCCTAGTGTTGCGGTATCCTCTCATATTCTTTTTGTTGGAGCAGACAGCGAAAGCGCGAATAGGGAGGGTGGCGATAGTATTGCCCGCAACGATTTTGCGTGTGGGGGATAGCTTTCGATAGTGGAGGTCGTTTCGTTGCCGGATTCCAAGATTGGTAACGATATCGCTCACCCAATTTTTGACGTGCGGTTCGCGGATAGTTTTCATCACTACGGCGCTAAGGACAATCCACTCACTTGCTCCGTTAGGGTCAATTGGTCGAACAGCTTTAAGCCCGGGATCTCCAGCTTCGTCTATATAAGCGATGTATCCATACTCTAAAGAGTCTTGAGGCATAGCTATTTACGGTTGGCGCTTTCATGATGGGTGTCAATAAGGTTTGGGTATTCGCCCCTCCACCACTCGCTATGCGAGCGGTCCCCCTCCCCATGCCCTGCGGGCACAGGGAGGATTGCCCCTCCGTCAGCGCTTCGCGCTGCCACCTCCCCATTGCTGCGCAACAGGGAGGATTTGGGGGATTGGTCCGGGGTGGGGGCGGTTGGGATTTCCGAATTCCTCCCTGTGCCGTAGGCATGGGGAGGGGGACCGCCCGAAGGGTGGTGGAGGGGCGGGGGCGATGCGTTTTGTTGGCCCCTCCGTCAGCCGCTTTGCGGCTGCCACCTCCCCATGGCCTTTCGGCCACAGGGAGGATTGGGTTGGGGAGGGGTTGTGGGGCGTTCGACTTCTAAAGCTGTGGTCAAGATGGCGCGCGGGCTGCGGCGCGAGATGTCTTTGCCCGAGGTGATGCTGTGGCAGCGGCTGCGCTTGCGGCCGGGCGGGGTGAAGTTTCGGCGGCAGCATCCGGTGGGGCGCTCCATTGCCGATTTCTATGCGCCAGAGGCGAAGCTGATCGTCGAGGTCGATGGGATGGCGCACGATATGGGCGAGCGGCCCGCGCGCGATCTGGAGCGCGATGCGTGGCTCCGCGGGGAGGGGTTTGTCGTGCTGCGCGTCGCGGCGGCGGATGTGCTGCGCGATGTCGAGGCTGTGGTCGACGGGGTGGTTCGGGTGGTTCTGGCGGGGCGCTGATGGCCCCTCCACCACTCGCTTCGCGAGCGGTCCCCCTCCCCATGCCCTGCGGGCACAGGGAGGATTCTGCGCAGCCACCTCCCCATTGCTGCGCAACAGGGAGGATATTTATGCCCCGTTGGCGGCTGAAAGGATCGCCCGCACGCTCGCCGTCGCGACGTCGGTGTCGAGGCCGCAGCCGAACAGGCTGCGTCCGTCGGCGGTGCGGCATTCGACATAGGCGGCGGCCTGGGCGTCGCTGCCGTGGCCGATCGCGTGTTCGCTGTAATCGACGATGTCCATCACGGGGCCGCCGCTTTCGCCGAGCGCGGCGACGACGCTGCTCATCAGGCCGTTGCCGCGGCCGCTGACGCTGCGCGTTTGGCCGTCGATGGTGAGCTTGCCGGCGAAGATGCGGTCGGGGCCGCTGTGCGATTCGGACCAGTCGACGAGCTGGAAGCGCTTGGCTTCGCTCGCCAGATAATGCGCCTCGAACGCGTGCCAGATGTCGTCGGCGGCGAGCTCGCGGCTTGTCTGGTCGGCCAGCGCCTGCACGACATGGCTGAAGCTTGCCTGCATCTTCTTCGGCAGTTTCAGCCCCTTGTCCTGTTCGAGCACCCAGGCGACGCCGCCCTTGCCCGACTGGCTGTTGACGCGGATCACCGCTTCGTAATCGCGGCCGAGGTCGGCGGGGTCGATGGGGAGGTAGGGCACCTCCCACTTTTCGTCATTCTGGCGTTCGCGCGCGGCGAAGCCTTTCTTGATCGCGTCCTGGTGGCTGCCCGAAAAGGCGGTGTACACCAGCTCGCCGCCATAGGGGTGGCGCGGGTGGACGGGGATGTTGTTGCAATATTCGACCGTCGCGATGACTTCGTCGATGTCCGAAAAGTCGAGGCCGGGGTCGACGCCCTGCGTGTACATGTTGAGCGCGATGGTGACGAGGCAGGTGTTGCCCGTGCGCTCGCCATTGCCGAACAGGCAGCCCTCGACGCGGTCGGCGCCCGCGAGCAGGCCGAGCTCGGCCGCCGCGACGCCGGTGCCGCGGTCGTTGTGGGTGTGCAGGGAGATCAGCGCCGCTTCGCGGTTGGGCAAATGCCTGGCAAAATATTCGATCTGGTCGGCATAGATGTTCGGCGTCGCCGCCTCGACCGTCGCGGGGAGGTTGAGGATGATCGGCTTTTCGGCGGTGGGTTGCAGCACGTCCATCACCGCGGCGCACACCTCGATGCTGAAATCGAGCTCGGCGGTCGAAAAGGTTTCGGGGCTGTATTCGAAGCGCCAGTCGGTGCCGGGGAGGCGCGCGGCATTGTCGCGCAGCTGCTTCGCGCCGTCGATCGCGATCTGCTTGATCTGCGGCATCTCCATGTTGAAGACGACGCGGCGCCACGCGGGGCTGACCGCGTTATAGAGGTGGACGATCGCGGTGCGTGCGCCCGCGAGGCTGTCGAAGCTGGTGCGGATCAGGTCGGCGCGCGCCTGCGTCAGCACCTGCGGCGTCACATCGTCGGGGATGCGGCCCGATCGGACGAGGTTCTGGATATAGTCGAAATCGGTCGCGCCGCTCGCCGGAAAGCCGACCTCTATCTCCTTGAGCCCGCAGCGGACGAGGAGGTCGAAGAAGCGCGTCTTTTTCTCCGCATCCATCGGGTCGATCAGCGCCTGGTTGCCGTCGCGAAGGTCGGTCGAGAGCCAGATCGGCGGCTGGGTGATCGTGCGCGACGGCCACTGGCGGTCGGCCAACGGAACCTGCGGGAAGGGCGAATATTTGACCGAGGGGTCGCGGAGCATCGTCATGGTTCTGGTCGTCTTCTGCTTGGTAAATTGCGGGGGTGTGTGCCGATGACCCTTGGGCGCCGTGGCCCGCCGCTAGTCGCGCAGGCCGAACGTCACGCCCAAGGGCGTGTAAGTCGCAGAAGAAGAAGGCCGCGCATGTGCATGGCGTCGCTATTGATGGATAATGTCGCGCTTGGCAAGAGCGGAGTGCGAAAATTGCGCTGGGTCACGCGCGCGTCATTGCGAGCGCAGCGAAGCAATCTCCAGCCGTCGGCCGTCGTGCAGTTCGAAGGCTGGAGGTTGCTTCGTCGCCTTTGGCTCCTCGCAATGACGGGGTGCGACGTTCAGCCTGTCACCCACTCGACGCGCGGATCGGTGAAATCGACGATATCGGCAAGCTCGCGGACATTGGGATAGCCATAGCCGACGAGGTTGATGAAGGTCTGGATATTGAGCGCGAGCGCGGCCGCCTTGACGGGGACGGGGCTCTGGTCGTTCGAGAAATTATTGTTGCAATAGATGAGGATCGGCCGGTTCGCGTCGGGGCCGACGACCGCGGCGAGGCTGGCCGCGGTGAAATCGGTGAGCGGCAGGTTGACTGCGCCCTTGATATGGCCGCGTGCAAAGGCGTCCTTCGACCGCGCGTCGAGGAGCAGCGTGCCGGGCCTCGCGGCCTCGGCCTTGAAGGCGTCGAAGGCGAGCAGGCGCTCGGCGCGCTGCGGCGCGACGCTTGCGGTGAGCGCGGCGAAGGCGGGATAGTCGATCTGGGGATTTGCCTGCGCCAGCGCCGGGGGGGCGGCAGCGAGCGCAAGGGCGAGGCAGAATGTGCGGCGCATGAGGGTCCTCCCAGGGATATGGGGAGACGCTAAACCCGCACCGATGGACGGACGATGAACCGAAAATGTCGCCGGACCGCGCCGCGACGCGGCCCGGCGCAGTGCGGGGGAGTCAGGCAGCCTCGCTGTCGGCGTCGTCGGCGTCGTCGGCTTCGTCGGCTTCGTCCCAGGGTTCGAAAATCTCGTCCTCGATCATATTGTCGATGGCGTGAACGCGCACGCCGATGACCCAGTCGTCGAGCGGGCCTTCCCATCCGGCCTCGACCGCGGTCATGACCTCTGCCGCCGGATCGGCGGGGCGGTCGCCGACAAGGTCGAAATCCTGGAAGCCGTCGTCGGGCGGGGTGATATAGACATGCGGTTCGAGCCGCACCTGCGTCCAGCCGGCGGTGGGGGCGAGCCCCTCGACCTCGACGACGAGCAGCGGGCTGTCCTCGTCGCCGTCGATCCCGGCGTTCAGTTCGACAATTTCGCGTACCAGTTCGCTCATCGCACTGCGCTCCTGCGAAGGGGCGGAAAAGCGACCCCGATGCGGGCTGTAGCGCCGCGATGTGACAATATGGGTGCGCCGTATCGCCGGACCCGATCAGGGCGCGCGCTTCGCCTCGAACCACTCGCGCAATGCGAGCGCCGCGCAGCCGGTGAAGCCATAGCTGCCGACCGCCGAGCAGCTGTCGGGGCGCGTCTGCCGCGCGATGCCGTCATAGCCCTCGACGCGCGAGGCCCAGCTGCCGCCGCCAGCGGGGGCGTCGTCCTTCAACTCCTCGCGCAATTCCTTGGGCACGCGATAGCGTTCGGATTCGGGCTGCTGCGCGCAGACGACGATTTCGTTCGCGGCGCCTTCGGGGCAGGGTTCGTCGCCATAGGTATAGAGGATCGAGGTTTTCTGGGGCGGCGTGCTCGACTGGGCGAGGCTTTCCTCTTCCTGTGCGAGCGCCGGGGTCGCGAGGAGCAGCAAGGGCAGGATGAGGGAGGACAAGTTTTTCATGCGCGCATTCCCGATAACCCATCCTGACCCTAGGCCCTGAAGATGAACCTCAGCCGAACCGGATGGGCGAGGGGATTGGTGTAACCGAAATGCCGGACCGCGCGAAGCCTTGCGGGTGCCCGGCATCGGGCCGGCGCCGTCCGGAGAGAAAATGTCATGAAAACAAGGTCGCTGTTCGCACTATTCGCGGCGCTGCTCGCGCCGCTCGCGCCGCTCGCGCTGTCGCTGTCGCCCGCTCACGCCAAGCCCGTCTATGTCGGGGTCGAGGGCGGCAATGTCGCCGTGAGCGGCTATGACACGGTGAGCTATTTCGAAACCGGCGGCGACCCGGTGATGGGCAAGGCCGAACATGCGGTCGAGCATGACGGCGCGGTCTATCATTTCGCCAATGCCGCCAATGCCGCACGCTTTGCCGCCAACCCCGAAGCCTTTGCGCCGCAGTTCGGCGGACATTGCGCATGGGCGATGTCGCGCGGCTATCTCGCGCCCGGCGACCCGCTCGCCTATACGCTGGTCGACGGCAAGCTCTACCTCAACTTCAACCGCGACGTGCGCGCGATTTGGCTGAAGGAACGCGACTCGAATATCGCGAATGGGCACAAGAATTGGGTGAACATCCCCGACGACGCGAAGTTCGGGGAGTGATGTGCGATCCTCCCTGCGGCGAAGCCGTGGGGAGGGGGACCGCCGCCGGAGGCGGTGGTGGAGGGGCGGCGACGTTGCGTTGTTGCCCCTCCGTCAGCCCTTCGGGCTGCCACCTCCCCATCGCTGCGCGACAGGGAGGATTTTTAGTTGGCTTCCAGCGAGGCTTCGATTGCGGCCCACACCTCCGCCAATTCGTCCGCCGTCGTGCAATAGGGCGGCATGACATAGATGCTGTTGCCGAGCGGGCGGAGGAGGACGCCGCGGTCGCGGTAGAAGGCGGTGAGGCGCGGGGCGAGGTTCGAGAGATAGCCGGTGTCGGTCGCGACGACGTCGAGCGCGGCGATGGTGCCGAGGCGGCGCGCGTTGGCGACGCGCGGGTGCGCGGCGAGCATTGCAAGGTGCGCGGCCTGCGCGTCGGCGAGCGCGTCGATGCGTGCCTGCACCGGCTCGTCGCGCCAGATCGCGAGATTGGCGTTGGCGGCGGCGCAGGCGATCGGGTTCGCGGTATAGCTGCTCGAATGATAAAAGAGCCGTGCGCGGTCTTCGGATAGGTGCGCTTCGAAAATCGGCTCGATGCACAGCGTCACCGCGAGCGGGACCGCGCCGCCGGTGAGCCCCTTGGACAGGCACAGGATGTCGGGGATGACGCCCGCCTGGTCGCAGGCGAAGCGCGTGCCGGTGCGGCCCCATCCGGTCATCACCTCGTCCGCGATGAACAGCACATCGTGGCGCGCGCAGATGGCGCGCATTTCGGCGAGCACCCATGCGGGATAGACGAGCATGCCGCCCGCGCCGAGGATCAGCGGCTCGACGATGAAGGCGGCGGGCTTTTCGCTACAGGCGGCTTCGAGCGCGTCGAGCGCCTCTTGCTCGCGCCCTTCGTGCGGGAAGGGGATGGTGCCGACGTCGAAGAGCAAAGGCTGGTAGGGGCGGTTGAACACGCCGCGCTCGCCGACCGACATCGCGCCGATCGTGTCGCCATGATAGCTGTGTTCGAGCACGAGGATGCGGCTGCGGTCCGCGCCGACGTTCGCCCAATAGCCGAGCGCCATCTTGAGCGCGACCTCGACGCTGGTCGATCCCGAGTCCGAAAAGAAGACGCGGGTGAGCGGGTCGGGGGTGATGCGGACGAGTTCGGCGGCGAGGGTCTCGGCGGGTTCGTGCGTCCAGCCCGCAAAGATGAGCTGGTCGAGCTTTTCCGACTGCTCGCGGATCGCCGCCATGATGCGCGGGTGCGCGTGGCCGTGCGTCGTGACCCACCAGCTCGAGATGGCGTCGATCCAGCTATTGCCGTGGGCGTCGTAGATGCGCGCGCCCTCCGCGCGGTCGATGAGCGGGATCGGCTCGCCGAGCCCGTGCTGGGTGAAGGGGTGCCAGACGGGGGAGGGGGTGGTGGTCATGTCGGGCGTCCTACCTCATTTCGTCATCCCGGCGAAGGTCGGGATCTCGCCGGTGCGTTGGGTCGAGAGGGCGAGATCCCGGCCTTCGCCGGGATGACGTATGATTATTGGTAATCAGTGAGGTCGAAGTTCGTGGCGAAGGCGTCCGCGAGCGTTTCGGGCGTCAGCGGATCGACGATCGGCAGGCGGCCGAGGCGGCGGACTTTGCCGAGGTCGCAGATGATCGCCTCGCTGTCCTCGACCGCGTCGCCGATGAAGGCGATGCCGTGGATCGGGACTTCGCGTGCGCGCAGCGCCTCGATCGTGAGCAGGCTGTGGTTGATCGTGCCGAGCGCGGTGCGGGCGCAGATAATCACGGGGATCTGCCAGCGCGCGAACAGGTCGGCGTAGAGCAGTGAGCGCGTGACGGGGACGAGCGCGCCGCCCGCGCCCTCGACGAGCAGGTCGCCGGGGGGCGGGGTGAGGGCGTGCGCGTCGATGGTCACGCCGTCGATTTCGGCCGCAATATGCGGGGAGGCGGGGGTGACGAGGCGATAGGCTTCGGGAAAGATCGTTCCTCCCTGTTGCGAAGCAATGGGGAGGTGGCAGTCCGCAGGACTGACGGAGGGGCTTTGTCCTTCTTGCCCCTCCACCACGCCCGTCGGGCGCGGTCCCCCTCCCCACGGCTTCGCCGCAGGGAGGAGTTTGGCGACGGTTTCGCTGTCGGTTTCGTCTTCGAGGCCCGACTGGATCGGCTTCCAATAGGGAATGCCGAGCGCGCCCGCGAGCGCGGCGGAGAAGATGGTCTTGCCGATGCCGGTGTCGGTGCCGGTGACGATGAAGCGCCTGGTCATGCCGCGGCCATAGCGGCTGACAGCGCCTCCGTCATCGCGTCGATGTCGCTTTCGCCGACGTTGAGGGTCAGCGCGATGCGCAGCCGCGCGGTGCCGTGCGGCACGGTCGGCGGGCGGATGCCGCGAATGTCGAAGCCGGCAGCCTGGAGCGCGGCGGCGATCCGCATCGAGCGGGCGTTGTCGCCGATGACGACGGGCAGGATCTGGCTGCCGCTCGACGGCAGGCCGAGCGCGGCGAGGCGATGTTCGGCGTGGCGGACAAGCGCGTCGAGGCGCGCCGCGCGCTCGGGCTGGGTCGCGACGATTTCGAGCGCCTGCCGCACGAGCCACGCAATCAGCGGCGAGGGCGCGGTCGAAAAGATGAAGGGGCGGCCGCGGTTGACGAGGAAATCGCGGACGATCGCGGGGCCGCAGAGCAGCGCGCCCTCGGTCCCCAGCGCCTTGCCGCAGGTGTGGAGGGTGATGACGTTCGGGCGGCCGGCATATTGGTGCGCGAGCCCCTGTCCCGCGGGGCCGTAAACCCCCGTCGCATGCGCCTCGTCGATGACGAGGACCGCATCGTGGCGGTCGGCGACGGCGGCAAGATCGGCGAGCGGCGCGCGGTCGCCGTCCATCGAATAGAGGCTTTCGACGGCGATCCACGGCGTGCCGACGCCGCCGCCGCGCCGCCAGCGCGCGATGGCGTCGTCGAACGCCTGCGCGTCATTGTGGCGCGCGTCGATGCGCCCGGCGCGGCCGAGCTTCATCCCGTCGTGCGCGCTCGCGTGGATGAGTTCGTCGTGGACGACGAGGTCGCCGCGCTGCGGCAGCGTCGCGAACAGCGCGGCGTTGGCGGCAAAGCCCGTCGCGAAGAAGAGCGCGGCCTCGGTCCCGTAATGGCGCGCGGCGTCCGCTTCGAGCGCCTCATGCTCTTCATGGTTGCCGCGCAGCAGGCGCGAGCCGCCCGAACCGGCGGGGATACCGCGCGCCGCGCCCTCGGCAAGCGCCTCGGCGAGCGCATCGGAACCCGCGAGCGCGAGATAGTCGTTCGAGGCAAAGTCGATCCCCGTGCGCGGCGCGAGCGCGCGGCGCCGGTCGTCGGCGGCGAGCGCGGCGAGATCGGCGCGGTGGGGAGCAAAGGGGGGCGTCATGCGCGGCCTCTATCAATAAGCCCCTCCCCTTCAGGGGAGGGGTTGGGGTGGGGGTCGCCGCCTTCAGCCAGCTCGACGCCCACCCCGCTGCGACTAGCGGGCATGACCCGCAAGTCTCGCTGCCCCTCCCCTGAAGGGGAGGGGAGACAGAAGGTTCAATTCTTCGCCTTGTCGACGAGCTTGTTCTTGGCGATCCACGGCATCATCGCGCGCAGCTTTTCGCCCGTCTGTTCGATCGGGTGCGCGGCGGCGGCCTTGCGGCTGGCCTTCAGCTCGGGCTGGCCGGCCTGGTTGTCGAGGACGAAATCCTTGACGAAGCGGCCCGACTGGATGTCGGCAAGAACGCGCTTCATTTCGGCTTTGGTCTCGTCGGTGATGATGCGCGGGCCGGTCTTGATGTCGCCATATTCGGCGGTGTTGCTGATCGAATAGCGCATATTGGCGATGCCGCCTTCATAGAGGAGGTCGACGATCAGCTTGGTTTCGTGGAGGCATTCGAAATAGGCCATTTCGGGGGCATAGCCCGCCTCGACCAAGGTTTCGAACCCGGCCTGAATCAGGTGGGTGATCCCGCCGCACAGAACGGCCTGTTCGCCGAAAAGGTCGGTTTCGCACTCTTCCTTGAAGGTGGTTTCGATGATGCCGCTGCGCCCGCCGCCGACGGCCGAGGCGTAGGAGAGGGCGAGCGCCTTGGCGTAACCGTTGCCGCTGTTGCCTTCGGCCTCCTGCGCGACCGCGATCAGGCAGGGGACGCCGCCGCCCTTTTGATATTCACTGCGCACCGTGTGGCCCGGCCCCTTGGGCGCGACCATGAAGACGTCGATGTCTGCGCGCGCCTCGATCAGGCCGAAGTGGATGTTGAGGCCGTGCGCGAAGGCGAGCGCGGCGCCGGGCTTCATGTTCGGGCCGATGTCGTCGGCGTAGATTTTCGCCTGATGCTCGTCGGGCGCGGCGATCATGATGACGTCGGCCCAGGCAGCAGCCTCTGCATTGGTCATCACCTTGAAGCCCGCAGCCTCGGCCTTCTTTGCGGTTGCCGAACCCGGGCGGAGCGCAATCGCAACCTCCTTGACGCCGCTGTCGCGCATATTCTGCGCGTGCGCGTGGCCCTGGCTGCCATAGCCGACGACGGCGACCTTCTTGCCCTTGATCAGATCCTGGTCGGCGTCGCGATCGTAATAAACCTGCATGTCTTCTTCCCTGTAGTTTTTCGTCATGCCGGACTTGATCCGGCATCCATGGACCCCGGATCAAGTCCGGGGTGACGACAAGTTGAAACCCAAGACGTAAACCCTAAACCGCCTCCGCCCCGCGAGCGATGGCGACGACGCCGGTGCGGCCGACCTCGACCAGCCCGCATTCGCGCATCAAGGCGACGAAGCGGTCGACCTTGTCGCTCGACCCGGTGATTTCGAAAATGAAGCTCGTCAGCGTGGTGTCGACGACCTTGGCGCGGAAGACGTCGGCCATGCGCAGCGCCTCGATCCGCTTGTCGCCCGTGCCCGCGACCTTGACGAGCGCAATTTCGCGCTCGACATGCGCGCCCTGGTCGGTGAGGTCGGTGACGCTGTGGACGGGCACCAGCCGGTCGAGCTGCGCGATGATCTGGTCGATCACCGCGGGCGGACCGCTGGTGACGATGGTGATCCGCGACACCGCATGATCGGCGCTGATGTCGGCGACGGTCAGGCTCTCGATATTATAGCCGCGCGCCGAGAACATGCCGGTGATCTTGGCGAGGATGCCCGATTCATTGTCGACGGTGACCGCGAGCACATGGCGCTCGCCCGCTTCGGTTTGGATTTTCATGGGGCTAGACCAGTGCTTTCGCTTCGTCGTCCATCGTGCCGATGACGTCGCTCGGCTGGAGGATCATGTCGGTGTGTGCCGCGCCCGACGGAATCATCGGGAAGCAGTTGGCGAGCTTGGCGACGCGGCAGTCGACGATCACCGGACCCGGCGTGTCGATCATCGTCCGAATGCCGTCCTCGAGTTCGCCGAGCGTGTCGATGCGCAGCCCGGTCCAGCCATAGGCGTCGGCGAGCTTCACGAAATCGGGCAGGCTGTCCGAATAGCTGTTCGAATAGCGGCTTTCATAGGTGAGTTCCTGCCACTGGCGGACCATCCCCATATATTCGTTATTGAGGATGAAGATCTTCACCGGCAGGCGGTACTGGCTGACCGTGCCCATTTCCTGAATGTTCATCTGGAGCGAAGCTTCGCCCGCGACGCAGATGACGAGGCGGTCGGGCTTGGCGATCTGCGCGCCCACGGCGGCGGGGAAGCCATAGCCCATCGTGCCGAGCCCGCCCGAGGTGAGCCAGCGGTTGGGGGCCGAGAAGCCGAAATGCTGCGCCGCCCACATCTGGTGTTGGCCGACCTCGGTCGTGATGATCGGGTCGCGGCCGCGCGTTGCGTCGAACAAAGCCTTGATCGCGCGCTGCGGCATGATCTCGGCCGACGCCTCGGTCTTTTCGGGAAAGTCGAGGCAGCGCGTCGCGCGCCAGCCGTCGATGCGGCGCCACCATTCGCCAAGGTCGCGCGCCTGATGTCCCCGGTCCTGCCACGCGGCGATGAGCGCATCGAGCGCGCGGCCCGCGTCGCCGACGATCGCGATATCGACGGGGACGATCTTGTTGATCGAGCTTCGGTCGATGTCGATGTGGATTTTCTTCGCCTCGGGCGCGAAGGCGTCGAGACGGCCGGTGACGCGGTCGTCGAAGCGCGCGCCGACCGCGATGATCAGGTCGGCGCGGTTCATCGCCATATTGGCTTCGTACGTGCCGTGCATCCCGAGCATGCCGAGCCATTTGGGGTCGTCCGACGGGAAGGCGCCGAGCCCCATCAGCGTCGAGGTGATCGGGGCGCCGGTAAGCGCCACGAGCTGGCGCAGCGCCGCGCTCGCGTCGGGGCCGGCGTTGATGACGCCGCCGCCCGAATAGAAAACGGGGCGCTCGGCCGCGGCGATGAGCGCGATCGCCTTGGCGATCGGGCCGGTGTCGGGCTCGATCTGCGGGCGATAGCTTTTATGCTCGATCCGCTCGGGCACGGTGTAGCTGCCGGTCGCGACCTGCACATTCTTGGGGATGTCGACGACGACCGGGCCGGGGCGGCCGTGCGTCGCGATGAAGAAGGCCTCGTGGATCACCGGGCCGAGCCGGTCGGGGTCCATCACCAGATAATTATGCTTGGTGCAGTGGCGGGTGATGCCGACCGTGTCGCATTCCTGAAAGGCGTCGGTGCCGATCAGGTTCGTCGGAACCTGTCCGGTGAGCACGACCATCGGGATCGAATCGAGCAGCGCATCGGTGATGCCGGTGACGGCATTGGTCGCACCGGGACCCGAGGTGACGAGCACGACGCCGGGCTTGCCCGTCGCGCGCGCATAGCCCTCGGCCGCGTGCGTCGCCGCCTGTTCGTGGCGGACGAGAATATGCTTGATCTGCGGATGGTTGAAAAGCGCGTCGTAAATCGGAAGCACGGCGCCGCCCGGATAGCCGAACACCGTATCGACCCCGAGGTCGACCAGCGCCTGAACCACCATGTCGGCACCACTCATTTCCGTCACGACGAAACTCCTTCTTCAATCTGGCAGCCGCAAGGGCACGCGCCTTGTGCGCTGCAACAGGGTTGCGGGCAATAAGTGCATGATTCTATCCTGTCAATAATCTATCGTGTAATTTTGTTGCAATTTTATTGATAGAATCGTTGTTTAATGACTCTTCGTGCCGTGGCCATTCGGCCGGAGGCTGGTGGCGGAACCAGGTGAACTGACGTTTCGCATATTGGCGCGTTGCCGCCTGTGCCCGCGCCAGCGCCTCGTCACGCGACAGCTCGCCCGTCAGAAAGGCCGCGATTTGCGGAACGCCGATGGCGCGCATCACGGGCAGGTCGGGGTCGAGTCCGCGCGCGACGAGCGCCTCGACCTCTTCGATCGCGCCGCCGTCGAACATCTGCGCGAGCCTATGGTCGCAGCGTTCGCGCAGCCAGCCGCGCGGCGGGAGAAGGATGAGGGGAACGAGCGTCACAGTGTCGGCAATGCCGCCGACGAGCGAACGCTGCCATGCCGCGATCGGCTGGCCGGTCGAACGGATAACCTCGAGCGCGCGGGCGATGCGCAGCCCGTCGGTCGGGTCGAGCTTTTCGGCCGCGACGGGATCTTCGCGCCCAAGCGCGGCATAGGCGTCGTCGAGGCGCAGCGCGCGCACCTTGGCGCGGACGTCGGGATCGATGTCGGGAACCGGTGCGATGCCGAACAAGAGCGTGCGCAGATACATGCCGGTGCCGCCGACGAGGATGGGGACGTCGCCATCCTCCCAAGCATGGGCGAGCGCGCGGCGCGCCTCCTGCGCCCAGCGTGCGGCGTTATAGGCTTCGGCGCCATCGACATGGCCGAAGAGGCAATGGCGCACCCCCGCCATCTCTTCGTCCGTCGGGCGCGCCGAAAGGACCGCGAGGTCGCGGTAAACCTGACTCGCGTCGGCATTGACGACCTGCGCCCGGCCGAGGGCCTGCGCCAGCGCGACTGCAAGAGCGCTCTTGCCGCTCGCTGTCGGACCGACGATGAGCGCCAGGGGAGGGCGGTTGGAAGAGGAAGGAAGGGACTGGCTCATATTCCGATGGTGATAACAGTCCGCACGCCGACGCGCGAGGCCGTGTCGTCAACTGTTCCTCCTGCGCCGCCGGGCGGTCCGGGTAGCGCTCAACGCCGTGCTTCGGTCGCAATCCGCACCGCGAGCCCCGCCAGTACCGTACCCATCACCCAGCGCTGGATGCTCGCAAAGCTGGGCCGCCGGACCAGGAAGCGCGCGATCGATGCAGCCGACACGACGATCGCAAGATTCACGATTATGCTGATCATGATCTGTGTCGTGCCAAGGACGAGCGCCTGACCGAGTATCCCGCCGGCATCGGGCGAGATGAATTGCGGCAGAAGCGACAGGTACATGACGGCAATCTTGGGGTTGAGCAGGTTGGTCAGGAACCCCATCGCAAAAAGCTTTGCCGGCGGGTCGACGGCGAGATCCTTGACCTCGAACGGCGAACGCCCGCCCGGTCGCACCGCCTGCCAAGCAAGCCACAGCAGATAGATTGCGCCTGCAAAGCGGATTGCGTCATAGGCAAAGGGCACCGCCATCACGAGCGCGGTGATCCCGAACGCGGCGCAGAGCATGTAAAAGACGAAGCCGAGCGCGACCCCGCCAAGCGAAATCACGCCCGCCGAACGGCCCTGGCAGATGGCGCGCGAGATCAGATAGACCATGTTCGGACCGGGCGTCAGCACCATGCCGAGCGCGATGATGGCGAAGGCGAGCAGATTTTCGGATTGGGGCATCGGTTCCTCCTTGCGAGATGGATGCCCAGACGCGCGGCCGATCATGCTCGCGCTTCCCGATGGTGCCCCATCTCAAGCGTCAGTCACGCGAGACGGGCGATGCTATTGCCGCCGGCTGTCAGGCGCGCAATAGGGAGAGTTCTTCGCGCGATGAAACCCGGGCTTTAGCGGACGCCGGATCGTCGTCCGCCGCCATCGCGCCGCGGCATCGGCCGCCCGACAGCCAAAGCACTCTTGCCGCAGACCGCGGCGCCCGCGATAAGGGAAGGGCGGCGCGCGCCGCGAGCCAAGGGAGAAGGAGCCGCCATGTTCGTTGCCACGCTGATCGCCGACGGAAAGCTGACGGGTGAGGTGGTCCGCGAAGCGATCGACCGGCTCGACATGACGGGGCATGACGTCGGCGCGCCGCACTGGCTTGATGTCGGTGACGCTGTGGACATCGCGTTCGAGGGGAGCCTGGTGAGCGCGCGCAAGGAACTGGCGAAAATGGATCATGGGGCGCTCGACGTGGTCGTCCAGCCGCTCGGCGACCGCACCAAGAAGCTGATCATAGCCGACATGGATTCGACGATGATCCGCTGTGAATGCATCGACGAACTGGCCGATTATGCCGGACTGAAACCGCAGATTTCGGCGATTACGGAGCGCGCGATGAAGGGCGAGCTCGATTTTCGCGCCGCGCTCGCCGAGCGCGTCGCGCTGCTTGGCGGAATGGACGAAAGCGTGCTGGCCGAATGCCGGATCGAGCGGGTGCGCCTGACGCGCGGCGCGCGCACGCTGATCCAGACGATGAAGGCGCATGGCGCGCGGTCGGTGCTCGTCACTGGAGGATTCACCGCTTTTGCCGATCCGGTGGGCGAGGCGATCGGTTTCGACCGCGTCGTTGCCAATGTGCTGGAGGTTGTCGACGGCAAGCTGACTGGCCGGGTGACCGAACCGGTGGTCGATGCGAGCACCAAGCATGCAACGTTGACCGCCGAGGCGGCGAAACACGGGCTGCCGCTGGCCGATACACTCGCGGTCGGCGACGGGGCGAACGATATTCCGATGATCACCGCGGCGGGGCTCGGCATCGCTTACCACCCGCACGCCGCCGCCGCCCAGGCCGCCGACGCCGCGATCCGCCACCACGACCTGACCGCGCTCTTGTGGGCGCAGGGCTATCCGCGGCGCGATTGGGTTCTGGGCTGAACGGCGCCGGACGCCGGGCGAGAACAAGGACGATGGACCGCGCGCCCTTTACAATGCGCGCCTCTGTGCCCGGCGACGGCGCCGCGGTGCTGCAGATCTGGCGCGACGCGGTCGATGCAACGCACGACTTCCTGTCCGCAACCGACCGGAAGGCAATCGACGCCGAAGTCGCCGATTTCCTGCCCTCGGCACCGTTTTGGCTCGACGGGCAGGGGCGGCCCTATCCGATCATTCACCTGCGCCACATGCCATAGCGCCGCATGCGCGCGCGGCGTCGTCAGGATCGAAAGCGCGCGACGCTTTCCAGCTCGGTCCTGTCGAGCGGCCGCCTGAACCATAGGCCGCCGCGATTCCCCTTTGACCAGCGCACGAGCGCCGGGCGTTTCTGATCATCGCCGGGAAGCAGCAGGTCGATCTCGGTCCCGGTGTCGAGCTTGCTGTCGTAAACGAAGCCCGCGCCGCTTTGCGAAATGTCGACAAGGTCGATCGGGCGCGCGTCGTTGCGGAAAAGGACGAGCGCTTCGATCTCGATTGGAAGCCGCAAGGCGCGATAACCTTCGGCCTGTTGCTCCTGCGCCAGCGCCGCGAGCACCGCGGCTGCGTCGATAGGCTGGTCGAAAGCAATGCCGCAGCGCCCCTTGTCCGCCCAGACAATCCGGCCGCTGATGACGGTGCTTTCTGACAGCGCGATCTCCACCGCTTCGCCCCCGGCCAATTCGACGTCGGCCGCGAGCATCATCCCCTTGTCGGAGATATTGCGCACACGCCACAGGCCCATGTCGTCAGAGCGGCTCACGCGCGCGATACGGCAAACCGAGCGATAGCGATCACCCTCGCGCCGGTCCGGTTGTTCCGGCGATTCCCGAATATTAGTCGCGCCTCCGCTTTCGAAGCGCGAATCGATGCCCCTGTCCATCAAGCCCTCCCTTCCGCGGTCGGTCCTTGCGATGGATGGACCGCCCGAGTTTGGCAGGAGCCGGGGGAACTTCCCGGCCCCCCGTTCAATGCCGTGCGGCAATGAACGTGCGGTCCGGGAGCAAGTATTGCATTTTAATGACGCTACGGCAAGCTGTTAGGGCAGGCACATTGCGCGCGGAGGCGCGGCGCTATTTTGCGATAACGAGGCAGGGCTGGCCGCTGGCTGTCATTTCCGTACAGAAGCGGTCGGCCGCAGCCTTGTCGGCAAATCCGCCCGCGTGGAGGCGGGTGAGCGCGCCGGTCTTGACGAAATAGGGTTTGCGCGCCGCGACGGCCGGGTGCTTGCCGGAGAGCGCCGCCCAGAGGTTGCGGGCGTTGGCCTCGACACCGAAGGCGCCGAGCTGCGCGCGCCACGGGCTTTCGGCTTGCTTTGCCGGGGCGTGCCCGGGCGTGGCGGTTTTGACAGGGGCGGGCCGTTCGGGCGCCGGAGCGACCGCCATTTTGACGGGCTTTACGGGTGCAGATGCCGCCGGCGCCGTTTCGGGCGGCGCGTCGAAACTCGTTCCGGCCGCTGCCGCTGCGGCGGCCGTTGCCTCGCTTGCGGCATTGGCTGCCGCCTGTGCGACGGGCGAGAGCAGTGGAGGCGGCGCGGGTGTGACGATTGCGGTAGGCGCGTCGGGGACCGCAGCAGCGGCGGGCGGCTTCGCAGCCGCAATCACCGGCGGGGGCGTGTAGCTGGTGGCAGGGAGCGAAGCGGGTAGGCGCGCGGTCTTCACCGGCGAGGCCACCGCCTTGGGCGGCGGCGGTGCGGCGGCATTGACCGCGGCAAGGCGCGCGCGCGCTTCGGACTTTTCCATGTCGGGGAGCATCGCAAGTCCGCGCTGGCGCTGTTCGAGCGGGATCAACCGGTCGAGCTGCGCGAGCCGTGCGGCGGCGATGTCGAGCCCGGCGTCGGTCGCGCGCTTCGTCAGTGCATAAGAAAGCGGCCAATCGCGCGTGGCAAGGTCGCCGTTGAAGTGCGCGGTGCCGAGGACATATTGCGCGCGCGGTTCCCCCCGCGCGGCGGATCGGGCGATATAGTCCATCGCCTCGTCGCGGCGGTTGGCGGTGAAAAGCACGAGGCCCAGATTGTCCTCGGCCTGCAAATGGCCCTGTTTCGCGGCGCGGCGATACCAGGCCTCGGCCTGCGCCAGGTCGGCGGGAACGCCGCGGCCGAGCTTGTAGGCCTGGCCCAGATTGAACTGCGCATCGGGGTCGCCCGCGAGCGCGAGCGGGCGCCACTCGGCGACGGCGGCCTGATAATCGCCCGCCTGCCAGGCATCGACGCCATCCTTCACATCGGCATTGGCGGGCACGGCAAGCGCGGCGAGCGCGAGCGGCAGGCTGAAAAGGGCGGCGGTGCGAATGGAACGCATCGAGTATCTCCACTGGCTTGCGGCGCATGTGATCGGCCGTCAGTCCCGGCAAAGCGGATAGGGGCAATTGGCTAACACCCCGTTAGCGACGCGTGCGGGATGCCCGTAGTTGCTCCATGCCGGGACAGTTTCGCATTAAGCGGATCTTTACCACAGAATCCAACGGCTCGTTCACCGACAATTTATCATCGTTAACTCAATTTTAGCGTCCTCCATGCCATTCCTCCGGCCGATTATTGGATATCCGAGGGGGATAGCAGTGCGCGTATTGGCATTGGCTTCACAGAAAGGCGGGTCGGGCAAAACGACGCTGTCGGGGCACCTCGCGGTGCAGGCGCAGCTTGCCGGCGCCGGCCCCGTCGTGTTGATCGACATCGATCCGCAGGGCTCGCTCGCCGACTGGTGGAACGAGCGCGAAACCGACCTTCCGGCCTTTGCGCAGACCACGGTCGCGCGGCTTGCATCGGACCTTGAAGTGCTGCGCCAGCAGGGCTTCAAACTCGCCGTTATCGACACGCCGCCGGCGATTACCATGGCGATCCAGAGCGTTATCGGCGTCGCCGAACTCATCGTCGTCCCGACGCGCCCGAGCCCGCACGACCTGCGCGCCGTCGGCGCCACGGTCGACCTGTGCGAACGCGCGGGCAAGCCGCTCGTGTTCGTCGTCAACGCCGCGACCCCCAAGGCAAAGATCACCAGCGAGGCCGCCGTCGCGCTGTCGCAGCACGGCACCGTCGCACCGGTGACGCTGCACCATCGCACCGACTATGCGGCGTCGATGATCGACGGGCGCACGGTGATGGAGGTCGACCCCAACGGGCGTTCGGCCGAAGAGATTCGCCAATTGTGGACCTATATAAACGACCGGCTGGAAAAGAATTTCCGCCGCACCGTCTTTTCGGCACCCGCGGTGCCGCAGCCGGGCAGTTATGGCGCGGTCCGTCCGATGGGTGGTGGCTTCGGCCGCCGCGTCGCCGGTCAGTGACGGGAGAGTTTGGAACCATGGGCGAACCCAAACCCCTCGCATCGCTGAGCGCCGGACTCCTTGCCCGCAAGGGTGGGGCACGACCCGCCATGCGCCGTCAGCCGCTCGGCAGCGGCCCCGCACCGCTGGCCGGGACGGGCTATGACGACCTTGGCTGGAACGACATGGGCTATGATGTCGACCCCGACCAGTCGAACGACGGCGGCCGGATGGTCGACCTGAAGCCGCTCCTCGCCGGATCGGTGCTGGCGCACAACAGCGAAGCCGAACATGCGGTCGAAGAAAGCGCGACGCGCGACGAGGCGATCAACGCCGAACGCGGCGGCGACCTGACCGAAGCATTGGCCGGGGAAGGCTTCGACGCCGATCCGGTCGACGTGCCCGAAGTCGTCCGTCAGCAGGAATCGCTGAAGGATCGCGTCGCCGCGGTTGCGGCGAAGGTCGAGCAGCGTCCCGCACCGAAAGCCAAGGCGCCGCGTGCGTTGCGCGCCCGCGACAAGGCGGCGTTCACGTTGCGCCTCGACGCCGAACGCCATCTGCGGTTGCGGCTGGCGAGCGCCGTGACGAACAAGTCGGCGCAGGCAATCCTGACCGACCTGCTCGACGAATATCTGTCGTCGCTACCCGAAATCGACGCAATGGCGAGCCGCCTGCCGGCAGCGCGTCCGGTACGCAAGACGAACTAGACAGCGAGAAAAAGGGGGACCTGTCATGAATCGCAAGATGCTGATGAAGCTGGCCGTTTCGGGGTTCGTCCTCGGCACGGCCACTGGATGCAGCGGGCTGGGCACGATGGCGAAAGCGCCGTCGAGCGCCGCCGGGGCGCCCGCGACCGCCGAAAAGTCGGCCGAGCGTGCGCGCGATGCGATGGAGCATGGCAAGGTCAGCAAGGCGGTCGCGTTTGCCGAAGCCGCCGTCGAGGCGAGCCCGCGCGATGCACGCTATCGCGCTTTGCTGGGGCAGGCCTATCTCAACGACGGGCGTTTCGCGTCGGCGACGCATGCGCTCAGCGAATCGATGGAACTCGGCGCGCCCGACGCCAATAGCGTCATCGCGCTGAGCCTAGCGCAGATTGCGCAGGGCAAGCGCCGCGAGGCCGTCGATCTGTTGTCTCAGCATCGCGACACCGTTCCGGCGACCGACCTCGGGCTCGCGCTGGCGCTTGCGGGCGATAGCGAGGCATCGATCTTTGTGCTGACCGAAGCGGCGCGGGCCAAGGACGCGACCGCGCGCACGCGGCAGAATCTGGCGCTGGCGCTCGCACTGTCGGGGCGCTGGGCGCAGGCGCGCATCATCGCCTCGCAGGACCTGCCGCTCGACAAGATCGAAGGCCGGATGGCCGAATGGTCGCAGCTTGCAGGCCAACCGGACGCGCAGGTGCGTGTTGCGAACCTGATCGGCACCAAGGCGCAGGCCGACGCCGGTATGCCGGTGCGCCTTGCGCTCGCCAATTTCCCGGCGGTTCGGATGGCCGCCGCGGACGCCGAACCCGTCATGCTGGCAAGCGCCGACCCGGCGCCGCTCGAAAGCTTTGCGCCGCCGCCGCCGCCCGAAGCCGCACCGGTCGCGATGGCCAATGCATCGAGCGCGATCCGCAGCATCGAACTGCCGATGCCCGAACGCAACGCCGACGGCGTCGTCCCGGTCACCGAATTGCCGCAGCCGGCCGCAGCGGGCGAAATCATCCTCGCCGATGCCGCGCCCTATCGCCATGCGCCGCGCGTGGCGGGAGCAGCGGGCGCCAAGGCCGAAACACTGCGCCCCGCGCAGCGGCAGGCACTTGAGATCGCAACCCGCCTGATCCCCGCCGCAATGGGCTTTGATACGAAAAATCCGAACGGCTGGGCGGTTCAGCTCGGCGCCTATGACAGCCTGGCGGTCGCCAAGGAAAAATGGGGCGTGCTGAAACAGCGCAACGCCATGCTCGCAAGCTTTCCGGCGTCGAGCCACGCCGCGGTCGTCAACGGGCGCACCTTTCACCGCCTGACGGTCAACGGCCTCAAGAGCAGCAGCGATGCCAAGGCATTGTGCCAACAGCTCAAAGCCGAGGGCGAGCGCTGCTTCGTCCGCCAGATGGGCGGCAGCGAGGCGATCCAATGGGCCGCCAAGGCGCGCCCGGTGCAGCTCGCTTCGCGATAAGGAATTTCCCCTCCCGCAGGTGGGAGGGCTATGGGGGGAAGCGCGGTCCCGTGAAGGGCCGCGCTTCATTTTTGCGGTCAGCGTATCCGCACGCCGCCTTTCCACATCGCGGTCGCGCGGCCCTGGACGGGCATGCCGTCGAACGGAGTATTGCCCGCCCAGGCGGCCATTTTCTTGGCATCGACCTGCCACGGCGTGCCTTCGTCGACCAGGATAAGGTCGGCGTCGAGCCCCGCCTCGATGCGCCCCGCGTCGATGCCGAGCAGGCGCGCGGGATTGGCGGCGAGGAGGTCGAAGAGGCGCGCGGGCGTGACATGGCCGTCGCGAACGAGCTGGAGCCCCATCGCGAGCAAGGTTTCGGCGCCCGCCATGCCGGGCAGCGCCTCGGCAAAGGGAAGGCGCTTGTCCTCGGGCCCGCGCGGGTCATGGCCCGATGCGAGGATGTCGATCGTGCCGTCGGCGACCGCGGCGAGGCAGGCGAGGCGGTCGTCCTCGCTGCGAAGCGGCGGCGACAGGCGCGCGAAGGTGCGAAAATCGCCGACCGCGGTATCCGAGAGGAAGAGATGCGCCGGGGTGATGCCGCAGGTCACGGGCAGCCCCCTGGCCTTGGCCTCGCGGACGAGATCGAGCGCGCGCGCGGTCGAGAGCTGGCGGAAATGGAGCGGCGCGCCGGTTTCCTCCACCAGCATCAGGTCGCGCGCGACCGCCATCGCTTCGGCAATCGCGGGGGCCGAGGCAAGACCGAGCCGCGTCGCCATTTCGCCATCGGTCGCCACCGCGCCGTGGGTCAGCCCCTCGTCCTCGGCATGCGCGATCACGGTGAGGCCGAGCGCGGCGGCGTAGGACAGCACGCGGCGCATTACGCCCGCATCGGCAATGCGGCGGCGGCCGGTCGCGACCGCGCGCGCGCCCGCGCTCTTCATCAGCGCAATCTCGGCCAGTTCCTTGCCGTCGAGGCCCTTGGTCGCGGCGGCGAGCGGGTGGACCCAAAGGTCGGGCTTGCCACCCTTTGCCGCACGCTCGACCATCCCCGGATGATCGAGCGGGTGCGCGCCGTCGGGCATCAACGCGGCGCGCGTGATGCCGCCGAAGTGAAAGGCGGGCTTGTCGGTCGCAAACACGCCAAGGTCGACGATGCCGGGCGCGATCCACTGGCCCTTGGCATCGACCGTCTCGGCGCCGTCGGGCAGCCCGGACGGGTTGATCGCCGAAATGCTCCCGGCGACGGCGAGCACGGTGACGCTGTCGCCGCCGAGCAGGCGCGCGTTGGTGATGACGAGCGGGTTCAGTTCCATCCGAGCACTCCCCGCTTGCGGCGCGTCAGGATGTCGAGGCACGCCATGCGCACCGCGACGCCCATTTCGACCTGTTCGGTGATCGTCGAGCGTTCGGGATCGTCGGCGATGCTGCTGTCGATTTCGACCCCCCGGTTCATCGGGCCGGGGTGCATGACGATCGCGTCGGGTTTCGCCTTGTCGAGCCGCGCCGGGGTGAGACCATAGAGCGCGTGATATTCGCGCGCCGAGGGGAGGTAGGCGCCGTCCATCCGCTCGTTCTGGAGCCGCAGCATCATCACGACGTCGGCGTCTTTCAGCCCTTCGTCCATGTCGGTGAAGGTCGCAACATGCATCCGTTCCATCGCGGGCGGGGTGAGCGTCGGCGGCGCGACGACGCGCACCTCGTTGCCGAGCAGGGTGAGCGCGAGGATGTTCGAGCGCGCGACGCGGCTGTGGAGAACGTCGCCGCAGATCGCGATCGTCAGCCCCTCGACCCGTCCCTTGCGGCGGCGGATCGTCAGCGCGTCGAGCAGCGCCTGCGTCGGGTGCTCGTGGCGCCCGTCGCCTGCGTTGAGGACGGGGCAGTCGACCTTGTCGGCGATAAGCTGCACCGCGCCCGATGACGCATGACGGATGACGATCGCGTCGGCGCGCATCGCGTTCAACGTCATCGCGGTGTCGATCAGCGTCTCGCCCTTTTTCACGCTCGATTGCGCGGCGTGCATGTTGACGACGTCGGCGCCGAGGCGCTTTCCGGCGATTTCGAACGACAGCAGGGTGCGCGTCGAATTTTCGAAAAAGGCGTTGATGATCGTGAGCCCCGCGAGCCGGTCGTCATGCTTTGCGGCGCCGCTGCGGTTCATTTCGACCCACTCTTCGGCGGCGTCGAGAATGTAGGAGATTTCCCACGGGGTGAGCGGGGCGATACCGAGCAGATGGCGATGGCGAAACGCATCGCCACCGGGCGGATAGTCGCTGGCGGGCCGGATGGATGAGCTTGTCATTAAAGCCGAGCGTTTAGGGGGCGGGAGGCGATTGCGCAAGCGCGATCCTCCCTGTCGCGAAGCGATGGGGAGGGGGACCGTCCGCGAAGCGGATGGTGGAGGGGCCGCGTTACCGCCCCTCCGTCAGCGGCTGCGCCGCCGCCACCTCCCCACCGCTACGCGGCAGGGAGGATCAGCGCGTCATCGCGTCGATTGCGCCCTGCAGGATGAACGCCGCCGCGGCGCTGTCGATGCGTTCGGCGCGTTTGGCGCGGCTGACGTCGGCGGCGACCATCGCGCGTTCGACCGCGGCGGTCGACCAGCGCTCGTCCCACAGCAGCAGGGGAAGAGCGAGCGGGGCGAGATTGCGGGCGAAGGCGCGCACCGACTGGGTGCGCGGGCTGTCGCTGCCATCCATGTTGAGCGGCAGCCCGACGACGAGACCGACGACGCCTTGCGCGGCGACGAGCGCGCGCAGCGCTTCAAGGTCGGCGGCGAATTTCTTGCGGACGATCGTTTTGTCGGGGGTCGCGAAGCTCCACCCCGCGTCGCAGAGCGCGACGCCGATGGTCTTGGTGCCGACATCGAGCCCCGCGAGGCGTCCGCCATCGGGGAGCGCGGCGGCGAGATCGGGGGCGGCGGTGGTGATCATTTTCGCTCCTTAGCCGTCATTGCTTCGCTTCGCTCGCAATGACGATCTCAGGAAGTCGGCGTTTCTGCAGGCGCCGCGGCGGGCGGGACCGGCGACGGTTTGCCCTCGAAGCTCGCCAAACGCCGCAAAACGTCGGCGCGGACGTTCGCCCAGAAGAGGGTGATGTCGAAAACATGATAATTGTTTCCGGGCAGCACATAATTGGGCGCATAATCCTTGGCGACATTGGCATCGCCGATGAGCAGCAGGCCGCGCTCCTCGTCGCAGCGCGCACCGATCACGCCGGGGACGAGGCTGCCCGCCTTGAAGCCGTCGACGGGCTTGAGCGTGCCGATATTGGCGTCGGCCGTGGCCACTGTATCGGGGGTGCCGGTGAGCGGATTGGTGCAGAGCATCCGGGTGTCGGCGCGCGGGCGGCCATCGAAGCCGATTGTGCCGTCATAGGCGCCGAGCACCATTTCGGGATCGGCGGGTTCGGCGAAGGTTGCCCAGCTCAGGATGCAGCCCTTTTGGCCGGGGTTCTGGCAGGCGGGGAGGCCCATGGCCTCGATATCGGTGTCGACGCTGACCGGCCAGCCGACGATATAGGCGGCGACGATGCGCTTCGCGAGCGGAGTGCCCGCGACGCGGTTCTTGAGCAACATGGTGAGGTGCAGCGCGCCCTGGCTGTGCCCCGCGAGGATGACCGGCTTGTTCGCCGGGATCGCGGCGACGAAGGCGTCAAACGCCTGCTCGACGTCGCGATAGGCGGCGTCGATTGCCTTGCCCGCCGTCACCCGGTCGCTCGCAAGGAAGGCGCCGAGCGTCGCCTGGCGATAGCGCGGCGCCCACATCTCGCCCGCATCGGCAAAGGCGCTCGCCATGCCACGCATGAACAGGCCGGCGCGGTGGTTGGCATCGGCATCGTCGAGCGGGGCGTTCCAGCTCGACTTGCTGTAATAGCTCGTCGGGTGGACGAAAAAGACCGCAGCGTTGCCTTTGGGGAAGGCGGGGGCCGGGGCGTCGGCGGCTCCTGTCGGCGGGAGAAGCTGGTCGCCGCTTTGCGCCTCGGCGCTGTCGGGGCCGGGGGTTACCGCGCCGTCGGGGTCGGGACGCCATGCGGTCGGATCGTCGGCGAGGCCGGGGCGCGCGAACCACATGGCGGGGTCGTCATAGGCGTTGGGCGCGGCGGCGGCCTGTTGCTCGAAGTCGGCGCTCGGCACGAAGGCGACGCGCGCGATCCAGCCCGGAAAGAGCTGGTAGACGACGCCGGCGCCGAGGATGAGCAGGATGATCGCGGCGATGAGGTAAAGGAATTTGCGGGCCAAACAAGAGCTCCATCAGGGGGCCGGCAGTGATTTGCGGCGTCTTTTATCCATTCGCATCGAGCGCAGTCGAGACGCCCACCGGCCGCGCGCGGCGACGAGGGGTGTCTCGACTGCGCCCGACACGAACGGCAACGGGCGTTGGTTCCCGCAGGCAATGTGCATTTGGCTTGCCGCGCGCGGCGAAACAAGCCCAGATATCGAGCATGACCGACGCCGCCACACCCCCCGCCGCCGATTCGCCCCGCGCTGCCTCGGCACGCCTCGACGACAGCGACGCGCCGTGGCCGCTGCGGCCTTGGATCATGGCGGCGCTTTGTGCCGTCGCCGGGCTGCTGTTCCACCTGCTGATCGATCATCAATATCCCGAGCGGCTCGCCGCGTGGCGGAGCGCCCTGGCGACCGCGGTGGCCGTCGCGACGATCGTGTTCGTGCTCGGCGTCGAGCAGCGGCGCTGGCACTGGGCGCTCGGCTTTGCGGCGCTGTGGGGCGTCATCATGGGGCTGATCGCGTGGCAGACCGCGGGCTATAATCTGCAGGGTACGCCCGTCGAATGGCCGTTCTGGTCGGGGATGCTCGCGGTGCTTGTCGCGACGCCGCTGTTCCAGACGCGGCGCGACGTCGCGCCCGACTGGCGCTTCTGGAAGCTGTGGCAGATGCCCTACGCGCGGCTGCACAGCCATGCGTGGGCCGACGCGGTGCTCGGCGCGGCGAGCCTTGCCTTTGTCGGGGTGACCTTCCTGCTCACTGTGCTGATCGGGCAGATGTTCAAGCTGATCGGGATCAATCTGATCTTTGACCTGCTCAACGACGAATGGTTCGGCTGGATGCTCGCCGGCGCGGCGTTCGGCGGAGCGGTGGGCGTGCTGCGCGAGCGTGACAGGCTTGTCGCGACCCTGCAGCGGCTGGTGATGATCGTGCTCGCGGTGCTGGCGCCGGTGCTTGCGGCGGCGCTGCTGTTGTTCCTGCTGTCGCTGGTCGGCACCGGGCTTGGCGGACTGTGGAGTTCGGGCTTTTCGACCGCGGCGCTGATGCTCGCGGCGGCCGCCTTTGCGGTGCTGCTCGCCAATGCGGTGATCGGCAACGGCGGCGACGAAGGGTCGGCGAACCGGATCATGCGCGGCGCGGCGGCGCTGCTCGCGCTGGCGGTGCTGCCGCTCGCGGCGATTGCGGCGGCGTCGATGCAGGTGCGAATCGGCCAATATGGCTGGACGCCCGAGCGCATCTGGGGCGCGATCGCGGTTGGCATCGCGCTCGCCTATGGGATTGCGGGGCTGTGGGCGGTGGCGATGGGGCGCTGGCGCTTCGAAGAGCTGCTGCGCCCGCTGCAGCAGCGGCTCGCGATCGCGCTGATGCTGCTCGCGCTCTCCCTTGCGCTGCCGCTGTTCGATTTCGGCGCGATTTCGACGCGCGACCAACTCGCGCGGCTCGAATCGGGCGCGGTGAAGGCCGAAGAGTTCGACTGGGCGGCGATGGCGTTCGATTTCGGCCCCGAAGGACGCGCAGCGTTGGCTGCCCTCGCCAAGTCACCCGACAAGGCGCGCGCCGATGCGGCGAAAGCGGCGCTCGGCGCGACGAACAGATACGACCTTGACGGGCCGCGCGGGCTGGTGCCGGTCGCGCCGATCGAGGAGCGGCTGCGCATCCTTCCCGAAGGCCGCGCGCTGCCCGACGGCGCGCGCGAGCGGATTGCCGATAGCTATATGTGCAGCCGCTCGGCGCAGTGCGTTGCGGTGGTGATCGACGAGGGCCGCATCGCGGTGCTCGGCCAAGGCGAGGCAGGCGGGGCGATCCAGTCCGACTTCGTGACGCGCAACGACAGCGGGCGGTGGGTCGTCGGGCAGGCCGACCGCCAACCGGAGGCGGCGCGCAAGGATATCGATCTCTCGACCGCGACGATCTCTATCGAAACGGTCGCGCAGCGGCGCGTGATGGTCGACGGGGTGGCGGAGACCGAAGGGTTCTGAATTTTCCTCCCCCACGGCTTTGCCGCAGGGAGGATCAGCATGGTTGAAGCAATCAAATGACGGTGCTAGCGGCGCGTCTTCTTCCGCAAAGGCAGGACTCAATGGCAATCGATCAGGCAACGGTGAAGAAAATCGCGTCGCTGGCGCGCATCGCGATCAGCGATGCGGAAGCCGCGGCGATGGAAGGCGAACTCAACAATATCCTGGGTTGGGTCGAGCAACTCGGCGAGGTCGATGTGGCCGGGGTCGAACCGATGACCGCGGTGATACCGAACACGCTGCGCCTGCGCGACGATGTCGTCGACGCCGATCCGCTGACCGGCGGAGGGCGCCGCGACGATGTTCTCGCCAATGCGCCTGAGCCGCAGCATGGCTTTTTTGGCGTGCCGAAGGTGATCGAGTGATGGCACATCATTCGATCATCCCGGACAGCGGCGCAGCCGCGAGCGATCCGGGGTTCAGAAACGAAAAACTGCGGTTTATGCCGCCCTGGGCTCCCGCCTTCGCGGGAGCGCACAAGAGTGCGAAACATGACTGATCTTACGAACCTTACCGTAGCGCAGATCCGTGACGGCCACCGCGCGGGCGATTTCAGCGCCGTCGAGGTCGCGGAGGCGTTCAGCGCCAATGTCGCGGCCGCCAAGGCGCTCAATGCGTTCATTGTCGAGACCCCCGAGCATGCGCTCGCCGCCGCGAAGGCGGCCGACGCCGACCGTGCGGCGGGGACGCTGAAGCCCTTGTCGGGCGTGCCGATCGGGATGAAGGACCTGTTTTGCACGAACGGCGTCCAGACGACCGCGGCGAGCCATATCCTCGAAGGCTTTGTCCCGCGCTATGAGTCGACCGTTTCGCAGAAATTGTGGGACGCGGGCGCGGGGATGCTGGGCAAGCTGAACCTCGACCAGTTCGCGATGGGGTCGTCGAACGAGACGAGCTATTTCGGCAATGTCATCAGCCCGTGGAAGCGCAAGGACGGCGGAAACGCCGCGCTCGCGCCGGGCGGCTCGTCGGGCGGATCGTCGACCGCGGTCGCGGCGCGGCTGTGCCCCGCGGCGACGGGGACCGACACCGGCGGCTCGATCCGCCAGCCCGCGGCCTTCACCGGCATTTCGGGGATCAAGCCGACCTATGGCCGCTGCTCGCGTTGGGGCATCGTCGCCTTTGCGAGCTCGCTCGACCAGGCGGGGCCGATGGCGCGCGACGTGCGCGACTGCGCGATCATGCTCGAGAATATGGCGGGCTTCGATCCCAAGGACGCGACGAGCCTCGACATGCCGGTGCCCAATTGGGAAGCCGCTTTGTCGAGTGATCTCAAGGGCAAGACGGTCGGCATTCCCAAAGAATATCGACTGGATGGCATCGACCCCGACATCGACGCGATGTGGGATGCGGGGATCGCGATGCTGAAGGATGCGGGGGCCGATGTCGTCGAGATCAGCCTGCCGCACACCAAATATGCGCTGCCGGCCTATTATATCATCGCGCCCGCCGAAGCCTCGTCGAACCTCGCGCGCTATGATGGCGTGCGCTATGGCCTCCGCGATCTGCCGCAGGGTGCGGGGTTGCAGGACATGTACGCCGCGACGCGCGCCGACGGCTTCGGGCCCGAGGTCAAGCGCCGCATCATGATCGGCACCTATGTGCTGTCGGCGGGCTTTTACGATGCCTATTACACGCAGGCGCAGAAGGTGCGGACGCTGATTGCGCGCGATTTCGAGGCGGCCTTTGCGTCGTGCGACGTGATCCTCGCGCCGACCGCGCCGTCGGCGGCGTTCGGGCTGGGCGAGAAAATGGCCGATCCGCTGGCGATGTATCTGAACGACGTGTTCGCGGTGCCCGCGAGCCTTGCGGGGCTGCCCGCGATGTCGGTCCCCGCGGCGCTGAACCGCGAAGGGCTGCCACTGGGCCTGCAGATCATCGGCAAGGCGTTCGACGAGCAGGGCGTGCTCAACGCCGGGCTGGCGATCGAGGAACGCGCGGGCTTCACGGCGCGCGCCGAGAAGTGGTGGTAATTTAGGGTGTGCTCCCGCGAAGGCGGGAGCCCAGAGCGGCGTTGCGCCGCCCCGCACTGGGTCCCCGCCTTCGCGGGGACACATGAAGGAATGGATGATGTCTGATTATCGCATCAAGGGCGAAACCGGCGAGTGGGAGGTCGTGATCGGCCTTGAGGTCCATGCGCAGGTCACCTCCAACGCCAAGCTGTTTTCGGGCGCGGCGACGGCGTTCGGGGCGGAGCCGAACACGCAGGTCAGCCTTGTCGACGCCGCGATGCCCGGCATGCTGCCGGTACCGAACCGCGAGTGCATCCGTCAGGCGGTGCGCACCGGCATGGCGATCGAGGCGCAGATCAACAAATGGTCACGGTTCGACCGCAAGAATTATTTCTATGCCGACCTGCCGCAGGGCTATCAGATTTCGCAGCTTTATCATCCGCTTGCCGGCGAAGGTTCGCTGCATGTCGAGGCCGACGAAAAGGCCGGCATCGCGCACGGCAAGATGATCGGGATCGAACGCATCCACGTCGAACAGGATGCCGGCAAGCTGATGCACGACCAGCATCCGACGATGAGCTTCGTCGATTTGAACCGTTCGGGCGTCGCGCTGATGGAAATCGTGTCGAAACCCGACATGCGCTCGCCCGCCGAGGCAGGAGCCTATCTTCGCAAGTTGCGCGCGATCCTGCGCTATGTCGGCTCGTGCGACGGCAATATGGAAGAAGGCTCGATGCGCGCCGACGTCAACGTCAGCGTGCGCAAGGTCGGCGACCCGTTCGGCACGCGAACCGAAACGAAAAATGTCAATTCGGTGCGCTTCGTGATGCAGACGATCGAATATGAGGCAAAGCGCCAGGTCGAGCTGATCGAAAGCGGCGGCACTGTCGTGCAGGAAACGCGGCTGTTCAACCCCGACAGCGGCACGACGCGGACGATGCGGTCAAAGGAAGACGCGCACGATTACCGCTATTTCCCGGACCCCGACCTGCTGCCGCTCGAACTCGACGACGCCTTTCTCGATGAATGCCGCGCCAGCCTTCCCGAACTGCCCGACGCCAAGCGTGCGCGCTACGAAGCGGCGGGGATTTCGGCCTATAACGCCGATGTCTTGACCGCCGAGGTCGAGAATGCGCGCTGGTTCGACGCGCTGCTGGAAACCGGCGCCGAGCCCAAGGCAGCGGCGAACTGGGTGACGAGCGAGCTGTTCGGCGCGCTCAACCGCCTTGGCAAGAGCATCGAGGAATCGCCTGTCAGTCCCGCCGAGGCCGCCGAACTGCTCGGCCTTGTCGCCGACGGGACGATTTCGGGCAGCATCGCGAAACAGGTGTTCGAAATCATGCTCGAAACCGGCGATGCGCCTGCAAAAATCGTCGAGGAAAAGGGCCTCAAGCAGACGAGCGATACCGGCGCGATCGAGAAGGTCATCGGCGAGGTGCTCGCCGCCAATGCCGACAAGGTCGAGCAGTATAAGGGCGGCAAGGAAGCGCTGTTCGGATTCTTCGTCGGTCAGACGATGAAGGCGATGCAGGGCAAGGCCAACCCGCAGGTCGTGAACGAACTGCTGAAAAAGGCGCTGGGTTAGGGACTGGCTTTTTCAGTCAATCGTCATTCCCGCTTTTGCGCGACTGGCGAGGAGCGCGCTAGATCTGCCCCGGCGGCAGTTCGTCCGGGCCGCGGCCCGGCTCGTCGATCCCGTCGCCGCCCGGACTTCCGGGGATTTCGAGCGGCTGGCCCGCCGGGTCTTCCTGCGGCGTCGGGCGCGCGGGGGTTTCGGGGGGCGATTGGGGCACGATCGTGTCGGGCTTGGGCTTGGGCAGCGGATTGGTGCCGTTCGTCATCTCTGGTCTCCTTGAGCTGATAAACGTCCGATGACCGCCCATGTTCCGCCGCGGCGACGCGCGGCTTTCCGCCCTTGCCCTTGGCGGCGCGTCTGCTATAGCCCCGCGCGGCCCGCACGGGCGTGCGCGGCACAGCGCATGGCACCCGTGCACCCGGCCGAAAGCTCCTGCGGGCGTGGCGGAATTGGTAGACGCGCTGGTTTTAGGTACCAGTATCGCAAGATGTGGGGGTTCGAGTCCCTTCGCCCGCACCAATTCGCTCCGCAGGCCGGGAATGGGGAATTCAGCCGCCAGGGCTGGGTTCGAACGAGAGATTTTGAGCAAGGATAAGATTGAGCCAATGAAGACCGTCGAAACGCTGAACGAAGGGCTGAAGCGCGAATATCGCCTGACCATCACCGCGAAGGACATCGACGCACGGGTCGATGAAGAGGTCAAGACGATCGCCCCGACCGTGCGCATGCCCGGTTTCCGTCCCGGCAAGGTTCCGCCGAACCTGATCCGCAAGATGCACGGCGAAGCGCTGTCGGCCGACGCGCTCAACAAGGCGATCGACGCGGGCGTCAAGGATCTGATGGGCAAGGAAAAGCTGCGCCCTGCGCTGCAGCCCGCAGTGACGCTCGCCGACGGTTATGAGCGCGGCAAGGATGCCGAGCTGACCGTCGCGCTTGAAGTGCTGCCCGACATCGAGGCGCCGTCGATCGACGGGCTGAAGCTCGAACGGCTGACCGTCCCCGCCGACGACAAGGCGGTGATGGCGAAGATCGAGGAATTCGCCGCGCAGATGAAGCGCTTCGAGGAAGCGCCGAAGACCAGGAAGGCCGCGACCGGCGACCAGGTCATCATCGATTTCGCGGGCAGCGTCGACGGCGTCGCTTTCGACGGCGGCACCGGCGAAGACATGGCGGTCGAGATCGGATCGGGCCAGCTGATCCCCGGTTTCGAGGACCAGCTTGTCGGCGTGAAGACGGGCGACGAAAAGACGCTGAAGGTCACCTTCCCCGACGATTATCCGGTCGACACGCTGAAGGGCAAGGACGCCGAATTCGCCGTGACGGTGAAGGAAGTGAAGGTTCCGGCCGACACGAAGATCGACGACGAGTTCGCCAAGTCGCTTGGCCTTGAAAGCCTCGACAAGCTCAAGGAGCTGATGAAGGACCAGGTCGAACAGGAACTCAACGGGCTGACGCGCACCTATATGAAGCGCAAGCTGCTCGACCAGCTCGCCGCGAGCCACGACTTCGACGTGCCGCCGACGATGGTCGAGGCCGAGTTCAACCAGATCTGGCAGCAGCTCGAGCATGAGGCGAGCCACGAGGAAGATCCCGAGGCGGCGAAGGCCGAACTCGAAAAGGATCGCGACGAATACCGCAGCATCGCGGTGCGCCGCGTCCGCCTGGGCCTGCTTCTCTCCGAAATCGGACAGGCGCACGGCGTGCAGGTCAGCAGCCAGGAAATGCAGCGCCTCATCATGCAGGCGGCGCAGCAGTATCGCCCCGAAGACCGTCAGCGCTTCGTCGAATATGTCCAGCAGGACGCACTCGCCGCCGCGCAGCTCCGCGCGCCGCTTTATGAGGACAAGGTCGTCGACTTCCTGTTCGACAAGGCCGAAATCAGCGATCGCGAAGTGACGCGCGAGGAACTGGAAGCGGCAATCGAGGCCGACGAGGACCATGTCCACGGTCCGGGCTGCGGCCACGACCATGACGAAAAGCCCGCCAAGAAGGCGGCGGCGAAAAAGCCCGCGGCCAAGAAGGCCGAGCCGAAGGAAGACAAGGCCGCTGCTGCGCCGGCAAAGAAGGCGCCCGCCAAGAAGGCGGCAACCGCCAAGGCAGAAGCCGAGGGCAAGCCTGCTGCGAAGAAGGCTCCCGCCAAAAAGGCTCCGGCCAAGAAGGCCGCCGCCAAGGACTGATCCTGCGGCGACACGACAATGAAAAGGCCGGGTGGAGGATGCTCCACCCGGCCTTTTTTTCGTCGACCGTCGCTACCGGGTTCCCGCTTTCGCGGGAATGACGAAGGTGGGGGGAATGACGAAGCGGGGGATGTCTATCCACTGCAAACTAGATCACCGCCATATTATAACAATGCCAGCTGAAGATCGCCGCGGCGCCGCGGTGGGGGCGCCACGGTTCGGCGAGTTCGCGCGCCTGTTTTTCGCTCGGGCGCGCGTCGAGTTTCAGGATGCGGCCCACCGCCTCCTGCACCGCAAGGTCGCCCGCGGGCCAGATGTCGGGGCGCCCTTCGGCAAAGAGCAGGTAGATTTCGGCCGACCAGCGCCCGATGCCCTTGACCTTGGTGAGCAGCGCAATCGCCTCCTCATCGTCGGCGGGGAGGGCGTCGAAGGAGAGTTCGCCGTCGAGCACGAGCTGCGCGAGGCTTTTCGCATAGCCCTGTTTCTGTCCTGACAAGCCGCAGGCGCGCAGCGCGTCGAAATCGGCGGCGGCGATCGTTTCGGCGGGGCATCCTGCGCCGAATCCCGCCTCCAGCTTGTTCCAGATCGACGTCGCGGCAGCGACGCTGACCTGCTGGCCGACGATCGTGCGCAGCAGGGTCGTATAGCCGCGCTCGCGGATGCGCGGCTCGGGATAGCCGGCGTTGCCGAGTGCCCGCGCAAAATTGGGGTCGCGCGCGGCGAGGGCGTCGATTCCGGCGTTGAGCTGCTGCTGGCTGAGCCCCATCGCGATATTCTCCTTTTGTTCCAAGCCTTGCCTTTAGCAACGCTTGATTTGCCGCGCAACGCGCGACATAGCCCCCGCAACACGAACCGATGAGGACGAGCATGGCCAAGCTGATTGTCGTGACGCGCGACGGAACCGAGCATGAGATCGAGGGCGACACCAGCCTGACCGTGATGGAGAATATCCGCGATGCAGGCTTCGACGAACTGCTCGCGCTGTGCGGCGGCTGCTGTTCGTGCGCGACCTGCCACGTCCATGTCGAGGCGGGCGCCAAGGATGCGCTCCCCGCGATGAGCGAGGACGAGAACGACCTGCTCGATTCGACGAGCGACCGCGACGAAAATTCGCGCCTGTCGTGCCAGATTCCGTTCAGCGACGCGCTCGACGGGTTGAAGGTGCGCATCGCGGCGGAGGATTGATCAATATCGTCATTGCGAGGAGCGTAGCGACGAAGCAATCTCCAGCTGTCGGCATGGTGCTTTGCCGATAGCTGGAGATTGCTTCGCTTCGCTCGCAATGACGATTATTACTGGCCTGCCGTCGCCACCGCGTAGAGCGCGATCGCCGCGGCGTTGGAAATATTGAGGCTCTCCATTCGCGGCGAGATCGGCAGCCTTGCCAGCACGTCGCAATGTTCCATCACATTGTGGCGCATTCCGTCGCCTTCGGAGCCGAGGACGAGCGCGACCTTGCTGCCGTCGAGCGTTTGCCCAAGCGTCGTTTCGGTGTCGCCCATCAGCCCGATGCGCCAATATTGCGCCTCGGCGATTTCCTCGAGCGCGCGCGACAGGTTGACGACGCGCACCCACGGCACGCTTTCGAGCGCGCCCGAGGCCGAGCGCGCGATGACGCCGCTTTCGGGCGGACTGTGCCGGTCCTGCGTGATGATCGCCGCCGCATCGAAGGCGGCCGCCGAGCGCAGCACCGCGCCGATATTGTGCGGGTCGGTGACCTGGTCGAGGATGATAAGCGGGCGCTTGCTGCCGGCGTCGACCTCTTCCTGCAACAGATCGCCGAGATGGATGCCTTCGAGCGGGTCGACCTCGATCACCAGCCCCTGGTGCGGCGCGTCGCGCGCGACGAGGCGCGCGAGGTCGGCGACGTCGGCGTAGCTGATCGGAATCACCGGCGGCAGGTCGAGCTGGCCCAGGGCTTCGCGGGTGCCCCAGATGCGCTTGACGGTGCGTTCGGGGTTGGCGAGCGCGGCGAGGACGGCGTGGCGGCCCCAGAAACGAATGGCCTGGCCGCGCTGGTTTCCGCCCGACGGGCGGCGGTGACGAGAAAATTGACGCATGATGGCGCGCCTTTCCCATGACTGGCATTGACAGGCAAGCCTCGTTTCGCCATTGGGCCACTTCCCAAAGCGGGCCCCAATGGACAGGTGGCCGAGTGGTTAAAGGCAGCAGACTGTAAATCTGCCCGGGTTTCCGTACGCTGGTTCGAATCCAGCCCTGTCCACCACCCTCTGGTCCGAGGGCATCTCCTAAAATCGCTAGAAACCGCAGAAAACCTAGGGTATTATCCCTCGGTCGCTCCTCTACATCCCATGCCGTATCACTGCAGCGCAGTGAAAAGTGTGGGGGGAATGTGGGGGTAAATTTTTGGACCCCTAAGAATCGGGCTTCCGAGTGTGGGGGTAAAAAAACGGATTAACCCTATGAAAAAGCTTACAGCTTTGGCGATCAAGGCCGCTTTGGCGAATCCTGGCACCTATCAGGACGGCGACGGCCTGTTTTTGAAGGTCGACAAGCGCGGCGGGGCTTATTGGCTATTGCGTCTGCAGCGCGATGGAAAGCGGCAAGACATTGGCTTGGGCAGCGCAAAATTGCTTCCGCTCGTGGAGGCTCGCCAGAAAGCCAGCGAGCTCCGTAAGGCGGTCAAGATCGATCGGCGCGATGTGCTGGCCGAGAGGAAGAGTGAAGCTGCTGCGAAGGTGACATTCCGCGAAGCAGCTCGCCAATATCACAAAGAGAATGCGGCTGGGTGGAAAAGTGCCATCTATGCGCGCCAATGGCTTGCCAGCCTCGAAAGCCACGCCTTTCCGAAACTGGGCGATGTTCCGACCGGCGGAATCACCGCAGCGGATATCATCGAGGTATTGATGCCGATTTGGCAAGAGATTCCCGAAACGGCCCGACAGGTGCGCAACCGAATCTGCGTTGTTCTGGACTATGCTCACGCCAAAGGCTGGCGCTCCAACGAAGCCCCGTCTGGGAATGGCAGTTTGAAAGCGGGACGCGGATTGCCTCGCCAAGTGAAGTCGCGCGAGAATCGCAAGGCCATGCCCTACAGTGCGCTGCCCGCTTTCCTCGCAGCTTTGCGGCGAAAGCCGGCATTTGGAAGGTTGGCGCTCGAACTGCTCATTTTGACCGGCGTACGCAGCCAGGAGGTCCGGCTCGCGACATGGGACGAGTTTGATTTTGACGAGCGGCTGTGGACGATACCCGGAGACCATATGAAGCGGGGCAACGCCCATGTTGTTCCGCTGTCGGATGCGGCGTTGGCTGTGCTGACGAGGGCAACAGCCTTCCGGCGTTCTGATGTCGATGTGGTCTTCCCGGGAGCGACCGGCAAGCCGATGTCCGATATGACGCTGCTAAAGGTGCTGCGCGACATGAAGGAGCCGTTCCATGTCCACGGTTTTCGGTCGACGTTCACCGACTGGGCCGCCAATGAAGATTTTGCCGATGCTGTGGTGGAGGCAGCGCTGGCGCACAAGACGCCCGACGCAGTGCAGGCGGCTTATCGGCGTACAACCTATCTAGGCACACCGGATCAGCCCGGCGCCCGTGTCAAATTGATGGAGGCGTGGGGGAGCTATTGTGCTGGCGGCGCTCCCGAAGCGGAATAATATCGTCCCGCCGGGAAAAAACGAGCGCGGCCTCAGATGAGCGCACACTGGCGGCGGCAAGCGCTGCCAGAGGTCGCGCGTTGGCACGGTTGGCCACGCAGCGCTCTTGTCTCGCTTCTTGGCGCCGCGGGCGCGCGGCCCTTGCGGCGGGACGCAGCGCGTGGCGCTGCTCCGGGCGCGGCGTTGCCGCACCCGACCCGCCGCCGGTCCGCGCACGCCGCGGCACCTGCGGCTGCGACAAGGGCGCGGTTGCTGTCCGATGATGACGCCGCGCTGACGCGCGGCGGCGTTGCCGGTGGGCCGACCACGGACAGCGTGTCGTTCGGCGCACGGCTGTGGGACCGCTCGGCCGGCGCGCAAGCCGCCGCTGCGCGTCGGCTCCTCCATTGCATTGCGGCCCACTCGGGTGCGCGCCGTCCTTTGGCGCGGTCCCGTCGCCTTTCCTCGCCGCCCGCCCCGCCGTCCGGGGCCGGGTGTGGTTGAAGGAAAGGAAGAAGTCATGAAGCTCGATTTTATCGATGTGGACCATCTGTCGATTGCGGCGACCAACATGCGCGGGAAGGGGAAAGACCCCGACGTGTCCGACCTGCTCCCCAGCGTTCGCGCGCGGGGCGTTCTTGTGCCACTGCTCGTTCGTCCCAATTGCGCCGCAGGCCATTACGAGATCGTCGCGGGGCGTCGGCGCTTTACCGCCGTCCATGTCGTGGCGCGCGAGGGCGGGGCGGTGAAGCCGATCCCGTGCGCGATCCTCGACGAAGGGGACGACGCCGACGCGCTCGAAGCATCGTTGCTGGAAAACCTCGCGCGGGTCCGGCCCGACGAGGTCAGCCAGTGGGAAGCCTTTGTTGCGCTGGTCAAGTCGGGGCGCAGCGTCGACGAGGTGGCCGATACGTTCGGGTTCGAGCCGTCGGCGGTGAAACGCATCCTCGCGCTAGGCAATCTCTTGCCGCGCATCCGCACCCTCTATCGGCGCGGCGAGATCGATGCGGGCACGGTGCGACACCTGACCCTTGCCTCGAAGAGCCAGCAGAAGGCATGGCTGGCCTTGTTCGACGCCGAGAACACCTATTGCCCGACCGGCCACCAATTGAAGGCATGGCTGTTCGGCGGCAGTGCCATCGCCGTTCGCCATGCGCTGTTCGATGTCGAGGGAGCGAAGCTCGCCATCGTCTCGGACCTGTTCGGCGAAGACAGCTATTTTGCCGACAGCGATGCGTTCTGGGCTGCGCAGATGGCGGCCATCGAATCGCGCAAGGCCGAGTATCTCGACGCCGGATGGCCCGATGTTGTCATCATGGAACGCGGAGACTGGTTCCAGTCGTGGGACTATGTCAATGCGAACAAGCGCAAGGGCGGTCGCATTTATGTTGAGGTTCGTGACAGCGGCGAGGTCAGCTTCCACGAAGGCTATGTCACCACCAAGGAAGCGAAGCGGCTTTCGAGCGGCGGCAGTGGCAGCGACGGCAGTGCGGTTACCGACAAGCCGAGCCGCCCCGAGGTGTCGGGTCCGCTCAACGCCTATATCGATCTCCATCGTCATGCAGCGGTGCGCGCCGATCTGGCGAGCCACGGCGGTGTCGCGCTGCGCACGATGCTTGCGACGATCATCGCGGGCGCGGACCTGTGGCGCGTCGATATCGAAAGCCAGCGGGCGCCGAAGGAGGACATCGCCGAGAGCGTCGAAACCTGCCCCGCAGAAACCGCCTTCGACATCAAGCGCCGCGCGGTGCTGGCAGTGCTGGGGTTCGACGAAGACACCCCGACCGTCACCGGAAGGCCGCTCCATCGTCCCCCTTTTGCCCCGCTATTCCAGCGGCTGCTCGAACTTCCCGATCCGGTGGTCTTGGAGATCGTGGCGATCGTCATGGGCGAGACGTTGGCGGCGGGCAGCGAGGCGGTCGAGATGATCGGCCTTCATCTCGGCACCGATATGCGCCAGCACTGGCAAGCCGACGCGGCTTTCTTCGACCAGCTTCGCGACCGCGAAGTGCTGCTCGCCATCACCGGCGAGGTCGCGGGCGCCGAGGTTGCGGCGGCGAACGCCGGTGAAAAGACCAAGGCCTTGAAATCGATCATCGGCGATAGCCTTGCGGGCGCCAATGGTCGCACCAAGGCCGCGCCTTGGGTGCCGCGCTGGATGACCTTCCCGCCGACCGCCTACACGGCGCGCGGCGGCGTCGGCAGCGTGAAGGCGGCGGCGCGGGTGGCGTTCGACCTTTCCGCGAGCGCCGCGGCAGTTCCCGCCGAGCAGGAATGCGAACCCGCTGCCGATGAGACACCCTTGGCAGCGTGAGGGCAGGGCGGGCGGCTTCGGTCGCCCGCCCACTTTTGCGGCTCTGAAATTGACGCGCCGTCCCTGCGGGCCGGCGCGGCGTCGTTCATTTCGTGCGCCGCCGCCGCAAGCGGCGGCGGCGCGGGGGCCGCTTTGCCCAAAAAAAGGCGGCGCGAAGTTGCCTCCACGCCGCCCCAACCGAAGGATGCTGCATCCATCGCCCTGCCGTCCATCACGTGCCCTGGGTCGCTATTCGGCACATCGGATCGGCAGGTGCCGCGCCCGTTAGTGTCGTCGCCGGCGATTGGATTGTATGAAAACGCCAAATCGGAACCCATCGACGCGATTTTCTTACTTCACGGGAATAGGGGATGGGTGCGAGGAGTCGCCGATGTTTGCGGGCGGTGATGCTCCGGGCGACGCGAAGCACGCGTTGATCGCTTGTCTCACTTAAATTGCGATGATTGATCGTTCCCGACGATAGCGCGGGATCGCTCCACCTGTTCCGCAGGACCATCCCGGCGACGGGCGATGTGACCTGTCCCGGCGCGGCGCCCCGCGAAAGTGCGGCGGCGCGATTATTTCCCCGCCGGCTTTGCCGGCTCCTCGCGGCCGCTGCGCTCTCAAATAATCGCGCCGCCGCACTCCTCCGCTTTGCTGCGGCCCTTGCAGGTTCGCGGGGCGCCTTATGCGCCGGCCCTTGGTCCGCCCATGCCGCAGGGATGGTCCCGCGGCACAGTGAAGGAGACGATCAATGGCAGCTATCGGCTTTGTGAACGGCACCATCGAAAAAGGCTTCGTGGGCCAGCTCAAAACCCTCTCGATCCGCGCGGCTATCGAGATCCGCACCAACCACTCGAAGAACGGCGATGTCCAGCCCGACTATCGGGTCTATTCCGAAGGCGTCGAGATCGGGGCCGGCTGGGTCCGCATCGGCGAAGCTTCGGGCAAGCCTTTCGTGTCGCTGACGCTGGCAGCCCCCGAGTTTGGGCCGCGCCGCATCTACGCCAACCTCGGCCGCGCCGCCGGCCAGGACAGCGAAGACGCCTATGCAATCATCTGGAACCCCGACAACTGAGCCGGGCTTCCACCCCGCGCCGCTCCGGCGGCGCGGGGCTTTGCCGTGCCGGCCCTCAGGCGGCGTCGCGGTCGCGGAGGCGGTCGAGATCGGCGATAGTAAACGAGTGCGGATTACGCAGCCACATTTCGACTTCGCCCGCGCGCCAGCCGCAACAGCGCTCGGCAAGCTTGTGCTGCGACGGGAATGTTCCGGCAGCAATCTTGCGGTAGAGGGTGGCGCGGCTGAGCCCCGTCAGATCTAGGACTTCATTGAGACGCATGAGGCGGAGAGGGGATTGGAATGCCATGCTGTTCTACTCCATCTGTTGAACGGATTTGCGTCGACACGAGATAAAGAAAGCATGAGGGGCGTTGTCGTCAACACCGCAGAAAACCGCCAGTTACGGCGTAGTGCGCTGGCGTAGGGCCGTGGGTATCCGCCGGTATCCATGGGGACTTCCTGGGAGTTGTGGCGTAGGCTGAAATTTTCTGTCTCATCAGGTCTCACCGGCAGATGCCCCCCGCCTGATGAGGCCGTCGAGGACGGCCGCGCCCGCAAATGACGCGCCGTAAACGGCGCGGCGTCTGTCCGATTCGCATGGGGTGATGGCGCCGCTGGCGCGCAAGCGGTCGCCGCTCTCGCGGCGGCGTGGTTTGTCCCGGCACGGCGGGGGCAGGGTGGGCGTCACTCGCCTCTAGCCCCGCCCGGCCGGGCCGCAACCCGCGTGCCGCGGGTTCTCCACTTCGTTGCGATCCTGCGGATGCCGCCCGACCGATGACGCGGGACTGCCGGCTCCCTCCTGCCGCCCACCCCGCCCCCTTCCGGGCCGGGGTGCGGTGGCTGGAAGGAGAAAGGATATGCGTCAGGAAAGGGTCGAACGGGCGAGTCTCTATTCGGAGGTCACGAACCGGGTCATTGCAGAACTCGAAGACGGACGGCTGCCTTGGGTGCAGCCATGGGACATCGCGGCGTGCGGCTGCACGATGCCGCAGAATGCAGGAACGGCGCGGCGCTATTCAGGGATCAATGTGCTTATCCTGTGGGCCGAAGTCGTCGCCAAGGGCTATGCGTCGCAGCGTTGGCTGACCTATCGGCAGGCCGAGGCGGCGGGCGGCAATGTCCGGCGCGGCGAGAAGGGCACGGTTATCTGCTATGCCGACCGCTTTACGCCCAAGGCCGAAGCCGAGGCCGCGCGGGGCGAGGACCGCGAGGCGCGGCAGGTTGCGTTCCTCAAACGCTTCGTCGTGTTCAATATCGACCAGTGCGAGGGACTGCCCAATAGTTATGTTGCACCGATGGTCAGCCCCGATCCCGTGCTCGCGATTGCCGAGGCCGACGGTTTGATCGCGGCGAGCGGCGCGCGCGTCCAGATCGGGGGCGGCGCAGCCTTTTACAGTCCGAGCCATGACTTTGTGCATGTGCCGCCGCAGGCGGCCTTTCACGAGCCGATCAACTGGTATCGCACCGCCCTGCACGAGCTTGGCCATTGGACGGGTCATCGCAGCCGATTGGACCGCGACCAAAAGGGCGGGTTCGGATCGAAGGCCTACGCCAAAGAGGAACTTGTCGCCGAGATGGCGGCGGCGTTCACTTGCGCGTCGCTCGGCATCGCGCCGACCGTGCGGCATTCGGACTATATCGCGTCGTGGCTGTCTGTCCTTCGCGACGATGACAAGGCGATCTTTCGCGCTGCCAGTCAGGCGAGCAAGGCGAGCGATTATCTGCTCGCCTTCGCGGGAGACGAGCCATGAGCGCGCGCATGTCGCGCGAGGAGCGTCTGGCGCTGTGGCGCGCCGAGCGCGCGGTCGATCGCTTGCCTCGGATGACCCGCAGGGTCTTTCTCGCGATCCGCGTCGAGGAGCTGCGCTATTCCGAGATCGCGGCCCGGTTCGGCATCAGCGTTGCCGATGTCGAAGCCCATTTCGCGGTGGCCTTGCGCATCCTCATGAAAGTCATGGATGAAAAAGATCCATGGTGGTGGCGATTCCGGCGGTGATGATCGCGCGAAGGCCGGATGGCGCTTGCC